>JAABUJ010000837.1_pt1 | contig 53170 bp, 46 predicted proteins | sample 5559131 | NCBI WGS metagenome assembly JAABUJ01 (sample SAMN10711875, study PRJNA513366) | rock metagenome | isolation source: Antarctica rocks | place: Antarctica: Victoria Land, Mt New Zealand nord | collected 2016-01-07
CGTAACTTATTCAGTAATATATCTTGCGACCGTGTAATTTATCCCTATATGGCTAGTTAAGGTGTAATTTATTATGACTAATATATCAATAAGCTTCCACATTTTTGAGCCCTAGCCCTGACCTTACAGTCCTTACCCATAATGGCTAGCTTAGGGTTCTCGGGTTTAACCCGCGCAGGTATGAGTAGAGTTGGTCCGTGCACGAACCTGACCTGACCCAACCCAGACCCTAGCGCGGGTTCAGGTCAGGTGCACTTTTTTCCAACCCAACCTGACCCTACACCCAGCCTAGTCAGATCAGGCTTTAATTGTTAGTTTGAGAATCTGAGTTAAGCTTAAACATTGAAGCTTAATTTGACTCAGAAGCTCTGTTTAAATTTTAAGAATTTTAAGACTAATTAATAAGTAAGTTCTTGAGACTTAACTTAAGAATAAAGATTATGAGCTTAAAGATTATTGATATATGAGTGTTATAAGTGAGCATTATATATACACAGTTAAACAGCTTTCAATTTAGTCTATTTATCTACTACATTGAGAGTTAGATATTCTCAAAATAATTTAATAACAATTGCTTTAATTTGCATCTTTAGACACAATGTTTCAGTTATGCATATATCTTTTAATAAAAGACATATTCTTGTGCTGAATAATAATCTGCTTTGCATAAATTGTAATTAGATTGATATCTGCATTCTATTAATTAATAAATGATAATTACTGTACAGTTCATTAAACATACTTTTAAAGAAAACAATAGTATATGCTTTTACTGTCTTCTGCAGACTGTCAATGACTGAGCTTTAAAAATAAAACATTTTATGCTGAGAAAAAACTCTTTTTAAATAATTTTAAGTTATCTTGTGACAAAGTCTTTAAAAGAATAGTTTTGCTATCAGAAAATCTGTTAATTTCTGATAATAATGTATTTTATGAAGAGCAATAGCTGTAGAATGAAGCATTATTATTAAATATTATATTACATATTAAAATTAAGCTTACTGTCTGACTTTCAGTGATGAGTTAACTTAAATGCTTCAGTATTTTCTTCTATATCTACAGCATTATTTTCTTTCTTTTTTTCATCAACATCAGTTTTTTCTTTCTTAAATGTCTTTCTAAATGTTCTTTCTGCTGCTGCTGTCTTCTCTTTACCTAATACAGTCTTTGTAGCACTGTGTCTTAGAGTTTTCTTAATATGTATTATAATGTAATATGATGATACAATGATGCTTTAAGATTAAATTAACAAAAATATTATAAAAAAGCAGTTTAAATGCATCTCTGAATGACAATGAGTTCTAGAGTGATCTTGTAGTTTGAAGATGTATTGTAGTTTGAAAGTGTGTTGTAGTTTAAAAGTATGTAGTTAAAAGATGTGTTGAGAGCTTTTAAATGTTAGCAATACTTAAATGTTAAATTGCTGATAAATAATACATTTACTTATGATATATATATCAATGTTATGAATAAATATATCAACATACTTACTTTTAACACTCAATTTAACACTTTCTTATCTTCATCTCTGTTACTCAATCTACTACACTCACTCTGTCTCTATTCAGTCTCTATACTCAGTCTCTATACTTACTAAATATGTTGCTCAGTGCTATTATTTGTTTTACTGCTCATTTCTTAAGATTTAATCTTATACATTGCTTTTGTACTTCACTCTGATGCATAGCTGTAATGCATACATATAATACTTGATTATATTGCTCAGTATAGAACTCAGCAGCTAACTATATATTTTAGATTCTCATCATAATGAATTTAGACATTAAGCTTTTACTGCAGACTGCAAAATACTTAACTTTTAATTTATTCTCAGTCTTTAAAGAGAAATCTAATTATTATGATCATTTATAGAAGTTTATATATAATTTAAAGAAAATATTTAATGAATACTTGAATAACTTAAAGACTGTATGTGCAAGAAAGAAATGACAGAAATGTATAAAGAATGAGAACTTTAAACAAATTAAAAATGTAAAGATGATGAACTGCAAAGCTGTAAAACAGAAAAGAAATGCATTAAAGAAGATTGATGCATATTAAATTGTGAACTCAGCATTGAAGAAGATCATGAAAGAGAAGATTAAAAATGAAATCTTAAAGAAGTAATATAATTGTAAAATTTCTTGTAAGACTTCTTTAAAATTATTATGCTCAATTATATTGCTTTTAATTATCTGCAGATGTCTACTATGAAGATGAGTTGAGAAACAAGTTAATAAAGAATGAGAACTGAGCTTAACTTAAAGAGAAGACTAAAAAGAAAATATTATTTGCTGAAGTTCTTGTGCTAAAAGAAGAGTAAGAATTCATGAAAGTAAAATAAGAAATATATTATATTTATATTTTCTATAGACTCTCTGACATTCTTTAGAATATCAATAAAGATGAAGTTATTCAGTAGAAGCACATCAACATTAATTATTAAATTGAAAAGTATCTGACAGTTATAATTAAGCATTGAGAAAGAGTTCTTAACAATATAGAAGAACAGAAGCTATATAATGCTGAAGATTTTGACTTTATTAAAATTATATATATTGCTTCTATAGTGAAGTTCTTGATTCTGAACACATCAATGACTTTAATTATGTATAAATATTATATTGCTTAATTATAACATTTCTTAACTTTAACATTAATTAGTTACATTTAAGAGTCTGTACTTGATTAAGAGAAAGAAGATGAAAAGAGTGTAATTGAAGATGCTGATGAAGCTTGTGTAATGATGTTTAAAGATGAGAAATTTTTAAATAATAATTTTATTGATGAATTTGTTCTTAATGACTTGATTGATAACAATGAAGATGATGAGAAGAACATTGAATTTATTAATGATGAAGAAAGTAATAAGAAGAATAGTAAATAGTCATTATTAATTGAATAAAAAGCTGATCTTTAGAGATTAAAGATGTAAGATAAAGAATAATTAAATAGATCTTTAATTATTAATTAAAGATTTTTCAATGAGAAATCTCTTCATTGATACTTAATATTTGCTATACATAATAATTTTTAAATAGTATCTATCATAATTGATATTATAAAAAATTCATTTTACATTCAGATACATATTCTGTTACATAATTACAATCTTATATATACTAATTTTGAAACTCTTACAACACATTATCATCAACACATCACTTAAAGTACAACAAAGTATCATTTATTTGCTTAATTTATTATAATAACTCAACATCATGTCTTTATACAGCTCATCATTTAATCAGATCTTAAGCAACTCAGAAAAATCATTTTTAAGTGTTTTCAGTAATAGAATTAAGTCATTTTAATTAAGTTAATCTTGTTTTTTAATTTTTGCAGACACTTTAAACTCAAAGTATGTTCTTTAAAGATTTGCAACAAAGTGAGAGTTTTAAGACTGATGAGAAATAACTGTATAAAGTTAGAACATAGACATAAAAATTAAGAATTATGCTTAAATAACATAAAATAATTTAGCTTGCTCAGCAAAGATCTGACAGTTCTTTGCTGAAGTAGCTAATAAATGTGATGAAAGATTAGATGTGATGTATGTTAATTGTTACAATATTATGAATCATTTAGTATTAAAAAATGATGAAACAATTATTATAAAATGTTATCTGAAAAGCAGCAGTTACTGAAAAATAAAATCAGCATCAGAAAGATAGATTTTAATCTTTAAAGTAATGAACTTAAAGATATGCTATAATTTTTAATTATAATGCTCTAATATAATGCTCACTATTTAATAGATAGCTCAAAAGATCATTGTCAAATTATTTAACTTTATTTTTAAAGTCTTTAATCAGCAGATTCTTCAATTCATTATAGTACTCAATATATTCTTTTATGCTATTAAGTATATAAAGTTCTGAAAGCTCATCTAAATATATTATGTCAATATTAAGATTTTAGATCAAAGCAAGATTGCATAATTTCTTAAGTATTATGCTGTAAATGTTCAAAAAAATGTATTTATAAAGTTTAAAGCACAAATTAAAGTCTTTATTATATTTAATGAATGAATCAATTTAAATTATCTTGCATTTCTAGACATTATTGCATACTTTATTGATGCTGAATAAAAGTATACAGAGATACTTTTAGTCTTTAAAAAACTAAAAAGTTAATATAATGATGAAAATCTTGCTGAATATGTTCTTAAAATGTTGAAGAAGTAAAATTTAACACATTAATTGCTGATAGTTACAGCAGACAATGTATTCAATAATTATATATTATAATATTATTTAAATTGACTTTTAAGTCAGAAGAATATTATCTGAAGTGATGAAACTAAAATTATAAATTACATAATACATATAATTCAGCTTGCAGTCAGTCAGCTATTTACATATCTAAAAGTGAACACAAAGAATGATTAACTCATCATTACATTTAATAATAATGAGTTATAAAATTTCACAATTGACAAAGATTACTTCTTTAACATTATATTGAAAAAGATTAATATATCTTTTATAATACTTTATTATAATGCTCATATCTGTTGAGTTAATATTTTAACAAAAGTCTTATATAGATTTAATTATTAATTATTGTCATTATGACATCATCACAGTGTTTAGAGTTGTTCAAAGATTTGTAGAAGACAAATTCATAAAATATAATTGAAAATGTAAAAATTTAATAAAACTCTTTATATGATATGCTGAATCAAGTATATAAGCTATAAACTGAACTTTCTTAATGAATAAAATGTTTAACTTTAACAATAAGCAAAATGAAACTTCTTAAATGCAATATAAAAGAGTAACAACATATTAAATACATACTATATTTTCTGAAGCACTTCAAGAACTAAACAGAGACAATAAGTGCTATTAGTAAATTAATAATTTATAAGCTGTAATATATATACAATGATTTATTTAATCATCTTAAAAAACAAAATGAAGCAATCAGAAAGTTTAAATTGTTCTTTAATGCTGAGCTGCAAAATGTCATTAATGCATTAAAAAAGAAACTGACTCAATATTATAAAAAGATAAAAGTCAATTAAGAATTGTTTTATAATCTTAATGTCATATTGAATTTATGCAATAAGCTTAACATGTATAATATAGAATATTCTCAGTTCTTAATAAATATTATATAATAAGACTGACATATTGTTTTAATAAGAAAAAGACTGAGAATATTTATGTTTAAAATATAAATTTAAGTTTCAACAATATTACAGAGTTAACTATCAGCACTTAAAGAAAGAATCATTAAATGATGATTTGAGAATTCTTGACTCAAAGAAGAAGAAGATGATAGCAATAATGAGTTATATAAAAAATGTAAAAAAGCATTAAGACACATCTGTAACAGAAAAAGTCTTAAATTATTTGCAAAAGTCTTTAATGTTAAATGTAAATGTTTTAATATTTAATTACTGAAAGCTAATGAAGAACTTAAAATCAGTAATAATAAAATTTGCAAAAAATATATTTGTAATTTCTGCAACAGATATTGAAGTTAAATGCTTATTCAACATAACTTAAGATGTAATTACATATTGTTGAAATTAACTGAACTTAGATATTATTGAGAACATTATGCTGATTAAATATCATGACATATTCATTCTTGCAGCAGAAGTAATAAAAAGAATTGAAGAGAGATCTATATTGATAATAATTATTAATAGTGATGAGAAAGATTCATCAGCAGATAAGCTGAATTCAACAGTAACTAAACTATGTATAGAGCTTTTATTAAATCATTACTTCAGTAATAATGATTTTTATAATGATAATAATTATGAGAACAACATTAACTTCAGACTTTGTGATCATGATCAAGATAAGAACATTGACTCAAGACTTAACAATGATGATTATAATTAAACTTTAAACATAAAAGTGATACAATTAAGTGTTATAAATATCTTGAACAGTACACACTTAGAATATGTAATCATTAATGATGATTATAATTATGAGTCAAGAAAGATTAAAGATCATATAAGTTCATTATCTGAAAGACTCATTACAGCAATTGATGCATTAGCTATTAAGATCATTAATGATGACTTAATAATTATTGATCTCAGTCTTTAAACTATTTACTTAAATGACTCTGCTCAGAGTACATTAACTGTCAATATACACATAGTCTTAAATATAACACAACATTAATTAAGAGAAAAAAGTCTTCTTTATTAACAAAGTAAAAAATTATTAAAAGCATTATATTCACATTTAAAAGTACAGATAAAGCACATTAAGTTCTTAACTACTTCAGTATTACAATTTCACAAAAGACAGAATCTTTTATCTATTGATATCATTAATGATTATTTAAAGTCAAGAGAAATTTATTCTTTCTTATTTAAAGATAATATTGACATTCATTAATTTAAGTGTCAGCAATCTTAATAGATATATGCTTAACATAATTTTTAATTTAAACATTAAATTTCTTTACTCTTTCTATGCAGTTTATAAACACTTCAATTTTCTTAAATTGCTTATGATAAATATAAGTTACATATGAGCTAATAGTATTGAATGAAGTATTAGAATTGAATGTGCTTAGATGTAAAAAAATAATGTTTAAAAGTCTTTAAAAACATTTAACTTTACTTAAAGCATCAGAGTTCATTCTGATTCTCTATATCTTTGTTAACATTATCATTATTATTATTATAATAATCTTTATTCTTCTCATCATTATTCTGTATCTTCACTGAGCCTTCTACCTCTTGATTTGCATCATTAATGAAGATTAAAGCTTATAATGTTGACAGTTAATCTTTGTTGTTGATTTTAATTCATAAATATAGTTAATCAGCAAGAAGCTAATAGACAATTGTAAAGAGTGTTATAATAAAGTAATATAATTATATCTAATCAATTTATATCTCAACTTCATTACTCTTTGACATTGAAATAACAGTCTATGAAGTTTAAAATTTAGTTAGATCTTTAATAGATAAACAGTGCAAAATTAATATATTTTATCTTTTTTTAATATTGTTTTTCTGATATCTGTGTACACAAGTTCATCAGATTTAAAAAAGATACATTCATCATCAGTATTTTCATTCAGCATTACTTAAACAGAAAAAGCTACTATAATTTTATTCTCATTATTATTTAATATCATCTTTACTTCTTCATTCTTATCTGCAGAGACATTGAACACTGTTGAGAATTAATAATTATAGAATGAAACAACATTAACTTTTGTCTTTAGAGTCATTATAAAGAAGTGTTAAAAATATAATATATATTAATGATTCTTCTTGTCTGCTATGTGCTCTGAATTAAGTATGCTGCTATTAAAAATCTATATAGCAAGATTTGAATTCTTATCTTCAGCTATAATAAGTTATTTATAGCTGTTAAATTGAATAATTCATTCTTAATGTTTAACTACTTTATCTAGACAGTTATCTCAACAGCTTTAAATATATTTGTTTATTTTTTTAATTTAATCATATTAATACAGATTAAATGTCAAATAAAGTTAATCTATCTCTTCTTTAATTATTGAGAAAGCACTCTTTGCTTTAAGAAGCTTATATAAAGTTTATATTTCTTTAATAGCTATAATTAAGTTGTTTTGCTGAGCAATATCTTCATTCTTTTTTTATTCAGTGATCACATTCTGATCTGTGAGAAAGGTCACTATAAATGAAGTTAAAGTTTAATACAGAACATTATAATTATTTATTAATATTTATTATGCTCACTTTCTACATATCTCTTAGCAACAATTTTCTTTCTTATCTTAACTGCATATTTTGCTCTTTAAATTTTCATCTTAAGCTTCTTATATTCTGAATTATATTTAAGATCTATATTCAATCTATTCATTGTTATATCATTCTGCTTTTAAGTCTCTTCAATATCAGAATTTATGAATGCATTAATCACTGAAGAATGTGATGAAATCAATTTCTAAGTAATATCAAAATGTAAAAAACTCAATAAAAAAATAAATAAAGAGCTTCTAAGTTCTTGAATATGATTTAGTCTCTGATTTAGTACACACTTTGTGCATTATAATTGAGCATTATAATAAGTGAAGTTATGTACTAAATTTTGAGTTAAAAGAAATGAAAGAAGCAGCTGAAGTACTTTAAGACAGTGCAGCATTGAATGTGAATTCAGAGTAATTAATAAATGTTTTTATTCTTTTTTATTGATTAGCAAAGTCTTCTTTCTTCAGATATGCAGCAATGTCTAAGATAGATAAATTAATTTCATTAATTTTTTTCTTTTTCTTTTTCTTAAATTGAGATGAGAAATTCAATATATCAGTAGAATGTGTTCTCTTACTAATGAGTTAATTTTATTCAGTGATAAAAGATATAAAGTTTAATGCTTTTGCTATGTTGATGAGTTAATTTAATTCAGTGATGAGAGATATAAAGTTTGATGCTTTTACTACATTAATAAAAATAATCTTTACACTCAGTTTTCTCTGTTCTGATAATATATTTCTAAAATGAAAGTCAGCATCATATCTTTTCATTACTCACTTTACTTACATGATGCAGAAAGAAAATGTAAAAAGCTTAATACAAAAAGTAAGATGTTTTGTAGAAAGAAAATGTAAAAAGTATTGTATTAAAGATAAATAAATTTGCTAAGTCTTTATATTACTATTTGTTTACATGAATGCTGTGTTTTTATTATCAGTGAATTTGTAAATAATTAAGATTAATTCAAATCAAGCTGCACAATTATTCAGATTTATTAATTCATGAGCATTTCTTCTTAAGTTACTATCTAGAAAATTTAAAGCAATACATACAATTTCTAAAGTGTAGTATCTCAATTATGTTAGTTGCAATTTCTTTATTAAGTATAGATCTTCTTACAGTAAAGAAACTGACATTAAAATTATATTGTATAGTATAATAGAGTTATAATGAAAGTTAAAGTTACAAAAAAATATTAAGCAGATTTTAAAGCTTGTGAACTTGACAACATAAAATTCATTGAAGAGAACAGAATATGAATTATAAATAAAGATGTATAAAACAGAATTAAGTTCATGAAATAAAAGCAAAGAATGAGCTGTCAATCATAACATCTTTAAAGAAAAAGATTAAATCATTAATAACTCTTTTTCTTTTAAATTAGTTTCTGTACAAAAAGAGTTAAGTGAGTTACATAATTGCATCATTAAATTAAATTAAAATGCTCAATTCTAATGCTCTCTGATTAGCTTATACAATGCAGCAGTGACAGTATTGACAGAAGCTGCATTCTTTTACTTTAAATTTAAAATTCTTCTCATTATTAATTAAAGAGATTTCTAATCAGTATAATGACAGCTTGAAGTGAAATCAGTCAGTTATTATAGATTTGCAGAAGACAAGTGAAATATATTTTTGTACATTTTTTAAAAATATAAGTTCTTGTATATTAAGAGTCTCTTTCATGACTTATTTGTGATATAGTTGCTGAGCTACATAAGAAAGAAAATCTGATAATATCAGAAAAATTGCAAAAGATGAAAGCAATCTTTTATATGTTGCAGACTTATTAAGAAGATAAAGTGTACTAATTAATGTATTTTTGCTTTGTAGAGAATGAGTGATCTAATAATTAAGTTAATAATGCTCATATATAATGCTTATAAAGCAGACATATAGTTAAACAAGAAGAATTGTATGCAATGTTAATTGAAAATGTTGCAATAATAGCTGCTGTCAATATAAAGCTGCTTAATAACAGAAGCTAATTAATTTTAATTTAATCTAAATTGTCAAGAATAATTTAACTCAACTCTGTCTGAAATCTGACTCTGCACAGAGTTGAGTTGAGTTGCAAAGTAAAACTTAATGAGTTAAGTTAAGTTCTAAAATCTGAGCCTGACTTAACTTGACAATCACTTTAACATCATCATTATGAGACTCTGAAACAAACAAAATCAGTTTAATAATATAAAGTAAAGTTTACAAAGATTGTACAACTTCTTCAGTTTATATCAGTTAAATATAAATAGAAACAGCAGTTTACTCAGAATTTAAAGTAAAAGATTCAATTTAAACTCTGAAAGTATTTAAAAGTTGAAGCAATTATTTTTAATGAGCTAATTTAATGAGCTAATCAAATTGAATAAAGTCTTTAAGAAATACATAATAAAAATTATTTTAATGTCTTTAATAGCTTAAATTTAAATCATAATAACTCATTAAACAATTCTTGAGATCAATCTCAAAGTCATGAGAGATCAATTATATTTAAATTAAATAAGTTAAATATAAAAGCTTATTGAACCTGATGTAAAAAGAATAAAGTGTACTTTCATTATAAAAAGTTCTTACATATAGTTAAAGACTGCTGAGACAACAAGAACACTGATAAGAATAAAGATAAGAATAAAGATAAGAATAAGAATAAAAATAAGAAAAAGAGTAAAGATAAGAAAAAGTTAAAGATTGTTGAAGTTAATTTAAATAATTTGAATAATTTAAAAAATTAAAGTCATTCATAAATATAGAAGTGTTCATAAATAAGTTAATAGAAGCTTCTATTCAACTCAATAATGACTTAGATAAAGCATTCACACTGAATAACTCAGAACTCTTATTATTAAGTATAATCTTTAGTTAAATCAACATTCTTAATTTAAATTTATATATTCTTGCAGATCACATTCAAGGCAGACTGAACAAGATAAATATAAAAATATTAATTGATTTAGATATAAATTAAATATATATCTTCTTAATAGTTGTCAATTAAATGTCAATTAATAGTCAATATAAAATTAAACTGCTTGAAATATTTTTGCTGAACAGATAGATCATTTAATTAATTATAAAGCTGATTTTTCACTTTAAAATAAATAGCTTTCAGCAATGATTAAAAGCATAAATTGTGAATCTTTAAGAATATAATCTCATTCTAAAATTAATTTAACTGAAAGTCACTAATTCTCAAATTGATTAAGCTACAGACTGTATGACAATTCAGAATTAACAATAAAAATATTATTATCTGTTTCTGAAAAAGCAGCAATGAGCTGTAAATGAGTTGATATTAAATGTGATTGAAGAATACACAGCTATAAAGACACTTTAAAAGTACAGAACTGTTAAATACTTATTAATAATTTAATAGAACTTAAAGAAGTTAGAAGTTGAGCTGTTAATTATTATAGATGAATAATTATGAGTCATTATCAAAGAGTTTCAATTCATATTCAGATTGACTTTATTAGATAAATTATTATTTAAATGAATATTTAAACATAGCATTAACATCAGTAACATTAAGTCTATCAACATAAATGCTTATTCTCTGTCACAGCTACAGCTGAATGAACAGATTAAACAGATAACAGAGTTACTAAATAAAGATTTAATTTGTAAGTTTATAAGTTTATGAGATTTTCTGATTCTGTTTATTAAAAAGAAGAAGAATACATGATAAATATGCATTAATTACAGAATATTAAACAACATTATTATTAAGAATGAATATTCACTCTTTTAAATTCAGAAATGTCTAGATTGAATTGACAAAGCTTGATATTTAATCAAGCTTAATCTTACTTTAAGTTATTATCAAATTTATGTAATCAAAAATGATACAAAAAAGACTGTCTTCAATACTTATTATAATAAATATAAGTTTATAACTATGCTCTTTAAACTATGCAATGTCTTGATGACATTTCAGTTAATGATGAACTTTATATTATAAAATTTACTCAACAAATTCTGTCTAATATATCTCAACAACATACTGATCTTTTCTGACTCAATTTTGAATCATTAAAAACACTTATAGATCATTCTCAGTATCTTAAAGAAATATAAGCTATATGCTAAGTCTAATAAGTGCACTGTTGAGATGAAAACTCTTAAGTTTTGTAAATATATTATGAGATAAAGCACACTATAATCAGTCTCTATCAAAATATCAGTTATTAAGAACTGATCTGCTCTGAAGACAGCACATTATGTACAGCAGTTTCTTAAACTGATTTTGTATTATTGACAGTTTATATAAGAATTTGCATAGATCACAATATCATTATCAGATTTGCTTAAGAAGAACAACATTAAGTTATATACAAAGAAGAATTAATTCATTGTCTAAAACACATTATGTAACAGTGTCTTTCAACAGCTTAAGAATGCACTTACATTTAAATTAATACTTATTTAAGTAACTATATACAAATCATTTACTATCAAAACAAACACTTCTAAATAAGCAATTGACTGTGTTCTGATGCAGAATAAAACAGATAAGAAACTTCATTTAATTATTTATGATGATTAAAAGTTACAAAGTGCAGAGCTTAATTATTCTGTTTATAAAAAGAAGTTATTGATCATTAAGTATGCATTTTGAACTTAACAGTACTATATTAAAAATGATTATACTACAATTATCATTATGAATCATAAAGATCTACAATATTTAAAGAATACACTGCATTCATTTAAATGACTAGCTTAATGAATTAATAAATTTCAGTAATATAATCTTAACATTTAATATTAATTTGAAGCTCAGACTGTCATATCAGATTTAATTAATTATTAACTTAATTTCATAAAGAAAAACTTAGCAAATAAAGTATTCTTAAATGTTCTGTAAAAGCTAGACAATATAAAATGAGAGAAAACAATGATATTGTATTTAAAAGATAATACAGAATCTGAAAAGTCATTACTTTGCAAACATATATGTAAAAATAATGTGACAGATCAATTTCAGCTGCATTATAATTTAGAATTGAATAATCTGTATTTGATTTAAAAATAAGACAATGATAAAACATTATTTTTATAGTTTCAGTATTATGCAGACTTTTTAAAACATATATACATTAAATATGAGCATCTAGAAGTGTCAGAACTGCTAAAAGTGATTTGACTTTGAGCTTAATGATATTGAAAGAAAGTAGATACTCATACTATACTATGTTGTTTAGTGAAATCTCTTAACTGTGTTATCTATGAGCACATCTTGATCAAGAGAGTTACAGAAGAAGTAGAAAGAATGTTGACTACAATTAATGTAAATAAAGTTTTTATTCAGTCTTTGATGCTAATTCTATCTCACTTTATAGAAATAGCTAAAACATCATTTCTCAATATTTTTACTTAATGAGGCTGCATCTATTGACTCTCACTGACAGTAAACATTAAATAATTAAATATATTATTAAGAGTTCAATAAATCATTTAAGAGTTTAATTAATTATTAACAGTGAGTTTTATAAATTTAATGAATTATTTAAAAATTTATTTAAACAAAGATTTAATAAGTCTGTCAACAATTATCTCTTAACTGAGTACAAAGTCTATCTGAATCTGATTGTGCTTATGCAGATTGTAAATGTTATAATAAAAGACATTGATATACTTTAATTATTCATATATATGTATGTTCTTAATTAAGATCAAAACAGCTTAATTGTCTTTTTTAAGCTAAATAAATAAAGATATTTAATGAGCTTCATTTTCTTAAATGCTTACACAATGTGAATTGACTTCAAAATATTTACTTATATTTATGTTTCTTAACATCTATTCAAGTCAGATCTCAATCTTCATGTATATTGACATAATTATGTATTTAATCTCAGTAATTAAGATAATAACAAACTTCTACTTTTAACTTATTCACAACACTGATTCATCTTTAAGCATATAAACACATTTTAAAATTAATTTTCAATTCTGCTTATTTGAAGCATAGTTAAAGTCAGAGTATTTAAGCATTACTTGACTTTCATTAAAGCTGTATATGATGCTGAGATTAATGATTGATCTTATGTACTGCAATAATTTCTTAAGTATGTGTTCATAATGCTCTGCAGAATTGCTGAGATATTGACTTAATTAATTTAATATGAAGATGATATTTAACTAAATATGAATTGCTACATACATTAAACTTTTAATTATCTATTAATACTGTCTTTAATCTATTCTTTAATCAGTTAAATCAATAAGACAAAAAACATCATATTTATTAAGTAAAATGCTGATGACTCTGTGCTTGTCAGATTATATATGAAGATTCTTTAATATTTTATTTATATAATGAATCTGATTCAGATACAGAGTTCTCATTTTGCAATTATATATAACTTAAATATTAAGAATTTTCTGTATCTCTTTTAAATTCTTAACTTTAAACATGTCTATAAGAGCTTGCTTAAATCAGAGAATGTATAACAGATTTGTTGAAGTTATAATAATATTATTTATATAAAGAAGTAGCATGATTCTTTTAATGCTGTAAAGAAGAAAATAGAGATCAGTCTTGCTTTAATGAAAACTTAATTTAAGTAGTTTAATAATACATCATTTATGTCAGTTCTGTGTGACTTACTTAAGATTATAAAGACTGTGCAGTATGTGCAGAATACAATTAGATGCAACATTGACTTTAAAAGAAAGTGTTATATAGATTGTTTTCTTCAGAAAGAATTTTATGAAGATATTATTGACATTTACTTGATGACACTTTAGATTCTTGAGTGCAATGATAGTCAGAAAGATTTGCAGAGTGTTAAATTTAATAATAAAAACAAAAATATTCTTATAATCAACACTATATGTCTATGAGAAGTCTTTTGTCACAAATCTTGCCTTAAGCTTATTTAAGAATTCATTAATGTTCAGCTTAAGTTTAAAGACTTATTTACTGATTATAATGTTGATTTTTCTTAATGACACAGTCTCTTCTTATATCTCATTTACTGTCAAGACTGTCAGCTTTGCATAAATAACATTCTTTTACATTTTTTTCAGATTAAGTCTCTCACTGCTTCAGCATAGATAACAGATATTAAAATGTTAAATCTAATTACAGAGTCTTCTTTGTCTATAAAGAATGCTGTAAGTGTCAGCATAATTTTTAATATTTTAATTAAGAGCTCATTCACATCTTAATCATCATTATTGTTATCTCTCTTTCATTTTAAGATCTCAATGCATAAAAAGATTCTGACTTCTTTAAATGTCACTGTCTTAATTTAATTAATGTTGATCTTTTTATTTAATGACTCATCTAGATTAACTGCAGTCAACTTAATCTCATATTGTTTATCTTAAAACTTATTAATCTTAATCATAATTAAGTCAGACTGCATCTTATTGTTCTAAGTCATAAATATTTAATTTGAAGCTGTAATCTTCACAATGATTAACTTCTTCTATAAACATTCAACAGATCTTCTGTTTAAAAGAACATTTAATGTTTATTATTACAGTTTAAGATCAACAATATCTTTCTTCTTGCTTTCAGCAAACTTTACAGCATAATTTTTAATGATGTATTTAAGATCTAAAGCTTAAAGCTAATACTGCTTTGTGATTTTCTCAATGTAATTTATAAAGACTTTTACTCATTCTTAATTTATAAATTTGTTATATCTATCTTTAGATAATAACTTAAGATCAACATAGCTGTAGTACTTGCATTCTTATATATAAATGTAGTTAATAAATAACTTCACATCAGTAAAAACTTTCTCAGAAGTTGTTTACTTATCATTAATTAAGAAATTAGTTGCTATTTAATTATAAAGATAAGTATCTGTCTATGCTGTCTGCACTCAGAACTTTATTGACAGTTATATCTCTTTAATCATAATGTGCACTGAGTTCTCAGTGATTCAGATAATTCTTTTGACAATGTCATTCTGAATTGATATGTAGAGCATCATGTATTGCAGTGTAATGTTAAAAGATTTGCATCAGTCATTTAGAATGAACTTTAACTTCATTTTATTGTTACTTTATACAGCAAGAATCTTTGCATCAATTTAAAGTTCAGTCTTCAGTCATCATTCTTACAGTATCTGTGAAATCTCATTATATTGCTTCAGTAATATCATTTACATCTTTTAAGAATGATTATCTACTATCTTCAGAAAGTACTGATATCTATTAAATGACAAGAGTAATGAGCTATATATATTAATGAAGACAAGAATGAGAATGTTAATCTTTCTTTCACTTATGATGTGATCTCACTTATTAATGAACTTAATCAGAACACAAATTTCATATATATTCTTGTTGTTCTCAATAATGAGAATTGACTTTTCAAGAATTGTCATTTTGTGAAGATTATGCAACTTTATAAAATCAAGATGAACAAATCATCAATGTTAAAGTCTGTAAATCTTAATCTTTTCATTTAATAATGCAGTGTTGATGTCTAAGAAGTTAGTCATAAAGTTATGTTCATAAATTTAAACATACAGACTTGCATTTAAAGCAGTAACAGAAAAGACAGTCTTTGAATGTAATATGTATACTACAGATATCAGAGTAAATTCATTAAGACTCTTTGCAATGTACTTAATTATATAAACTTTATCTTATTTTAACACTTCTATTATAGTCTTGTCATGCTTATCACACATTTAAAGACAGTGTTGATTAAAGCTTTTATACAGTTTCATTTTGTACATTCACTTTTTTGACAGAAGATTGATCTCAAGTTTAAATATATAAAGTATTGAACTCAGTCTTACAGAATTTTCTGACTTAACTTGCATAATGATTACTTCACAATAATAAGAGTATAAATGTCTTCTTTTAACTTTAATTTGTTGACATCTTATTCATATAAGGAAGTCACTGAAGAGTTAAAATTAATTAATTATATATAAGATAAATTCAGAGTCTGCAATTCATTTAAATTTAAGCATCTTACTGATAGTCTTCTTAAATAAAGCAGCAATTTCATTGCTAATTTTTTCTTCTCTTTAAATTTAAAGAAGAAGTCATCATCATTATTGTCACTAACTTTTATATCAAAGACTCTGTATCTTTTTTCTTTTTCTTTATAAACTAACTTCTGATACAACTTAACTGCAGTTAATCTGCTTATCTTCTTTTAAGCATTTTACTTAATGTTAGAAAGAAATTTGCAATCTTTAATGAAGTGAGAATTGTTGTAAAGAAAGCACTTAATAAAACAATAAAAAAAATGATTACTGTCTGAGCTGAATGATCTGTGATAATATTACTTAATATTAATTATGCAGTGATTTAATGAACTGCAATTTTAATTCATTAAATGTTAATCTTCTTTCTGTTTATCTATTCACAAAACAATAATAATCTCATCAATTTTAAGCTATATCTCTTTCTTTTAAAGCTTTTATAGATCTCTTTTAATGTCTAAATTGTCTTAAGCATTAATGACATTACAGATTACAACATATTTAACTGATAGCACTTAAAGCAGTGTTTAAAATCATCATTTTAATTTAAACAACTTAATTATGTTAAACTGAGTTGCAGTGATCTTTCTGTTAAGTTTACTCAGATAAATTTATGCTTCTTTAATGAATATGTTTTTTGACATTTTATATTTAATAAACTTCATCAAATATTGTCTTTCAGTCATCTGCAGCTTCTTTTTATACTTAAATTTTAGTATATTTTAAACATTCTTTATGCTGATTTTGTTCATCAGATATTCTTAATCATCTATATTTATGCAAATAATAAGTTAATATAAAGTCTTTATATCAGTTTTCTGATTTTTAAAGCTGAGACTGCTGAAAAAAAATAAATCTAAAAATTCACTGACTGATGTGTTGACTGCTAAGACTTTAATAACATTTTATAGATCTTCTTTTATTAGCTATCTTTTCATGAGAGTAAATCATTGATTGTAGTTCTTGTAAGTGAGAATTGAGATGAATTGTTGCTTTATAAAGAAGTTGTTGAAGTTCATGATGATGATAGTTGACATGTAGTATAAGAAGTGAATAAAGTAAAATAATGATGTATACATTGAAGATAATATAAGTAAAACAAATAAAAAGCTTTTATATCTCTTATTTTGTGAGACAATAATGCTTATTCATCTCAATAACTCATATTAAGCTGTCAAAGAACAGTGCTTTTTGAGTAACTGTAAATGCTGATTTTTGTTGAGATCAATTTTCTATGAATCTTTTAAGTTAAACATACTTAGCTACTGCAGAACAGTGCTTTTTGAGTAACTGTAAATGCTGATTTTTGTTGAGATTAATTCTTTATAAATCTTCTAAATTAAACATACTTAACTGCTGCAGAATGCTGATTCTGCTAAAGTCAGATTTATTATGAATCTCAATAATTAGTGATATTGCTAAAGTTAAATTGACTGTGAATCTTAATAATTAACATACATAGTTATCATCAGTGTGCTGATTCTGCTAGAGCTGAATTTATTATAAATCTTTTATGAATCTTAAAAGCTGACATACTCAGCTATCATTATACTAGAAGTATGCACTTTCTCTAAGAAGCTTCTTGTTAATTTGAGCTCATAATCTATTGAAAGAAAGTAGATACTCATGCTATATTATGTTGTTTAGTGAAATTTCTTAATTATGTTGTTTATGAGCATGTCTTGATCAAGAGAGTTACAGAAAAAGTAGAAAGAATGTTGACTGCAATTAATGTAAATAAAGTCTTCACTTAGTTTCTGATGCTAGTTCTACTTTGCTTTATAGAAGCAGCTAGAACACTGCTTCTCAACAAATGATATAAATTATTACAGAATATTAAATTGTTTACAAAGCATTGTCTTAACTGTTAAGTTGCTCAATGACTCAGAAAACATTAAGAGATTAAAGAATATTTATATTTGATTTGCAAGAACTTATTATCATTTAAAAGATGAAAAATTAATATAATAAACATATTATCTTAAATGTTCTGAGAAAACTGCTAAATTATAACAGCAATTAATCATGTTATAGACTGATCTGTAACTAAAGCTGTTCTGAATGCAATGAAAGTAACAGTTATAGATTTTCTATATAATAAAATCTTTACAAATTATAATTTACTGAGAAAGTTACTATTCAATAACAGTACAAACTTTCTTAACTGTATTGTGATTTACTACTTAAAAAAGCTCAGAACTTAACATAGAACAATGACTTTCTATTATTTCTGTATAAATGAAAAGATAAAAAATCTAAATAAAACATTAAGCTTTATGCTTACAAAATATCTTATGAATAAATTAACTTAACTATGAAATAAATACTTATCATAAACACTTTTTACAGCTTAAATTCAAGCTTATAATATAACTAAACAGAGCTTATTCTATCTACTGTATAAGATAAATTTATAATTATTAGACAATTTAAACAACTTCTGATTGTTGAGAAAAACTAACTTTGAAGATTAGTTAAAATAGATTAGACAGATATAGATAATTTAAATAATTATTAATGAAATTCTTTTATAAAAAATTATTGAATTAAAAACAATTCATGATGAAACAGTGCAGTTAAGCATTACAAAGAAAGAAAATTAAGTGTTTATATAAAATAAAGAGTCTTAGAAGTTTAAAGCTAAATGATTTGAGTTTTATAAGATATTGAAAACTCATTTATTAAAGATTTATGCATTAAAAGTATCTGCAGAGTGTGTTTTACAAAATTTAATTCATAATAATTAATTTGTAAAAGCACATATCTTTAATGTCAATGAATTTTGAGCTAATTCAGAGCTGCAAAGCAGTCTAAAATGAGCTAAATTATTTGTGCAGCAATTAAGTCTTAAAGTTAATAAAATTCTTAAACAGAAAAAGTTATCATTGTTTTTTTATGAAGAACTTTCAATTATATCTTAGATTAAATGAGATTACAGATAAAAGAAAGAGCTATATAAGCTTTTAGTAAAGAAGAAAGAAGATTTTTCTCAGAAGATAATTTATAAGATATAAACATGCTATGAATGAGTAAATTTATCTGTATTTTCATTATAGAACATTTTAAAAGTACATTAAAGCATTGTTTCTCTTGAACTGATCTTGACTGAAGTGAATAATGTGATGAATATATTACAGAAAATTATTGAAAGTTAAAAAGATATTAATGACTTAACTTTAACATTCATGACAGAAAAGAGATGTAATTAGAAAAGAGTGAAAGTCTTAACATTATATAGTATTAAGAAAAAATTAGATGATTAAAAACAATTTAATAAAGATTTATAACAACAACATAATGAGTTGAAGTCAAAGTAAATAAGTAATAAAGCTAAAAAGAAAGATTAAAAAGTCTTAACTTCAATAATGATTAATAGTGATTTGATGATGATTTGTAAAAGAAATATGAGCTTGTATAATCTACATAAAAGATTTAAGAAAAAGATTCTCATAAATTAAAAGATGATAATATCAGAAGTAAAATACTTAATTAACTTTATGTATTGTTAGTTTTTAAATTAAAATTGAGACAACAACATATTAAAAGAAGAGTTTTGTATAGAGTAACTATTAAGCTTTTTTAAAGCTGATTTTTTACTTATTTTGCATGTCTTGTTAGCTGTGAACAATCATAGTGACAAGAACTTTAAGAATTTGAACAAAACTTTAGCTGTATGCATTAAGCTTGAAAGCAATTCAATTTTTATGATTTTAGACTCATTTTGTAGAGAATTGTGAGAGATTTCTAATGATGTAAAAATTATCAAAATTACTCAACAAACAATGAAAATTACACAATATTATAAGTTAGATTGAGTCTCAATGTTAAGCTCAACAGATCAGGTTAGATTTTAAAAGTTAAGTCTGACTTAATCTGATAGTTACTTTAGTTTTGTAAGCTTTTTTTAAAACAGAAATGATCAGTAATTTTGTAAATACAATTAGAAGTAGATTTCTTCTGATTTGAATTGTTATCATTTGCATTGAATGACAATAATGATGTGAAGTAAAATAAAACAATGTGAATGTAAATTGCAGACAAAAATTTTACAAAATGTTAAGCAAATCTCTGCATTCACATCAGTGAACTGTTGTGACTATGCAGTAAAGAAGAATGTAATATCATTGCTTATTTATCTCTTACTAAGTATCTCTATTTATATCTTAGTCATCATTTCCTATATATACTCTACATAGCATAAACAAATAGAAACAACTTTCTATGAACTGATTCACACATGTAGGTACTTAAACAATTTACAGACATGTGGTGCCCTTCAATGTCATCTGTATCAAGTCATTTCTCAACATGAATGCTGTTCTGATGCTCTTCATATTCTAAAGATATTTAACCTCACATTGACAACCTGGTTCACTCCTGAATGGACACAACGTTGTGCTTCAGGAAACAACCAACTCAGCATCAATTCACAATTCAAAATTTCAGTGAAGTTTTCTGATCTGAGAAGAGATGAATCGATGATGTCTTGTTAATTATATACAGTAAAGACTAGCTAAACAATACAAAAAAACAAATACCAAAAAAAGACAAAACAAAAACAAAACAAAAAACGCCCAAAAACCGAGGCCCCTCCCCTCCCATCCCCTCCTCTGCCCCCAAGAGCCCTCCACCGCCGCCAAAACTCCCTCCAGGACGCCCCTCTACACAGACACGACCCCGCCACCGACGCCCATCCGGAACCCGAGCCGCCGCTCGGCCCACTCCGCCCTCTCCCGCCACATCGCCGCCTCGCGGCGCGCCGCCCGCAGCTCCTCGCCCACGGAGGGGGGGCTGCTGGGGGGCGCCGGCGAGGCGGCGACGGCAGGGAGAGGGGGCCGTGAGCCGGCGACGGGCTTCGGGATCCTGGATCCCAAGGGGGCGGCGACGGGGCGGGGGGCAGCCGAAGGGGGGCAGGGGGCGGCGGCGGACGCAGCCGCAGCGACGGCGAGGCGCTGGGCAGCCTCCTTGACGGAGCCCTGGCGGGCTCCGAAGGGCGCCATCAGCGCCTCGCGGCGCGGCCGCGTCTCGTCGCCACCGCTGCTCCCCCCCGACGACGCCGACGACGAGGACGGCTCCGTGGCCGTGCGGCTGATCTGCCGCACGAGCTGCTTGACGCTCCCCACGCGGAGCGCGCGGGGAGAGGACGGAGCCGCCCTCGTGGTGGTGCTGCTGGGAGGGGCGTCCCGGAGGAAGATGGCGAAGCCGTGCGCGGCGGCGATGGAGGGCGCGGAGGCCTTCCGCGTGTGCGTCGCGGAGCGCTGGCGGGAGTGGGCGGCGGGGGCAGAAGGGGCGGATGGGGGAGGTGGTGGCGGGAGAGTGCTCCTCACCGACTGGGATGGGACGGCGTGGCCCCCCATCTGGGCCACGACGTCCCTCCAGTTGATGAGGAGCATCTCGAATACTCCCGCCACCAGCTTGTACCGCGCCCCCGACATGTCGAGGAAGGTCGACATGCCGGGGAACTTCGGCACACTGGGCTTTCGCCCGTTCTCCTTGCGCCGTTTGGGGAGGCTGTTTGGTAGGTCGAGCGCGCCGGCGCCGGCGCGCTCGCCTCCGGACGGTAGCTCGATTCCGTCCGTCAAGTCCCCGATGACGAGGGGGGCGAAGACTAGGCCGAGGCCCTTGTAGTTCATGCGTTCGGTGGTAGGTGATTGGTCGGATTCGATGTTGCTGTCGAGTGCGGTCTGAGTTTCGTGTCCGATGACGGCGGCAAGGCCGAGGACGGCGCAGATGAGAGAGACGCGATGTTGTGAGGTGACGCTAGAGATGGCGAGGGCGATGAGTCGTGCGCGTGCTTCGCGTCGATGAGACTCCGTTGTGTCTGGGTTGGCGTAGAACTCCTTGTGGATACTTTCCAACGCGTTGAATAGAGAGAGCGAGCCGAGGATCCCACCGGGGACGGCGTTGAGGAATTTTTTGAAGACTGCAGCCACGTCATGGACGTTGTGAGAGATGTGAGATGGGACTAAGGCTGAGGTGACGGTGTGAGGAATAGCAGTTGGTTCTTTTGGTTCTTTGTCGGCGGCGTCAATCGGCTGAGCATAGTGATCATAGAGCTTGTTGACCGTGCTCAATTGGCCGCTGATGCGAAAGATGCCTGGCATGTTGCGACCTGCTTGTACGTGAGCCAACGGCATATGCGAAAGGTGCGGCGAAGTAACTTACCATGTTGCAATATGTATGCGGCAGTAGCACAGATACCCACTGGGATGGCCAGTTGGGCTGCTGCGAAACCAGGAGGTAGAATGAGGAGGCTCACGCCACCAAGACGTGCCAGTTCATCCAAGCTCTTGTCCTTCAAGACGTCGACGCGTATCTTACGCAAGTCGGCGATGCTCACACTCTTGCACACCGGCTTCGGAGCCTTGTTCTTGTTCTTGACGTTATACGAAGAAGAGCTCTTGCGTAGGATCTTGCGAAGAAGCCAGTGGGGCTTTGTTGCCACCACGACGCTGCTCTTGGCGCTGCTTTTGACGCTCTGGGCACTCGACACTGTTGATGAGATATCAAGATCAGTATCTTGAGCTAGGATTGATGAAGCTTCACTTACCTCGACTCTCAATCTTGGATTGAGCTACGAACAATGGCAGCCCGTACTTGGTCGCGAGGCTGTTGTATTCCTTGATATACTCGGCGGTATCGCGATGATCGGAACCAGGTGAAGAGTCAGTAGAGATTCGGGCGCTCACAGTGCTCCAGGTGGTGCTAGTTCCTCTAGATTGGTCGGTTGAATCGATGGGCCCGTCAAATCCGGTAGGTGACCAAGAGTAGGTCCCGCTCGACCCTCGTTGATGGATGAGAGACGTGTTAGGGACGAAAGGTCTTTTGGCGACAGGGACCACGTCGCGTTGACTCGAGGTCTTTGGGATTGCTTCGGTGGGCTTCTCCATCTCTTCGATGTCGAGAAGTGTTTTCGTGAGGTTGAAGTCGAACTCTTCAGGTACCTTTGGTTTGGAGGATGGGAGACGCGTACGGTTGGGGATGATGAATGTATCGAGTGACGATCGACCTTTTACTTTGCGGCTGTAGAGACTATCTTCGTAGTTGGGAGTTTGTAGAAGAGACTCTGTGCTCATACTTGGCAATCAAGGTCTGGGAATTGAGACGTGATGAGAGAAGATATAGAAGACGAGAAGATGTGGAAGACGGGAAGTTTTGGAAGACGAGAAGTTGTGGAAGACGAGAAGTTGTGGAAGACGAGAAGATGTGGACGACGACGCGGGAGAAGATGTGGGAAAAGGGAGAAGAGGAAAAGAAAAAAAAAGGTGTGAGAGACATTGTTTATATAGGGGAAAACAAAGCTAGTGATCCGGGTGATCTTGTGTCCAAATCAACACGGAGAGTTGTCGGTGTGGGTCGCTCTTTCCTAGGTAGGGTGGCAGGTACATTCAACGTCGAGACGGAACATTGTCGAGACGGGCCACTCCTTCCTAACTCGAGGTCAAATCGAAAAGCTGTCCCGTTAGTAGCTCAGGAACGTACAACCCAAGAAAAGATAGTGAAAGACGACGATTGTTTCTGCAGCAGCGTTCCTTCTAAACGTCGATGCCTTGAGTATCCGAGTAAGTACATGGCACGTTCCACATAGAGAAAATGAAGACCCTTCGACAGCATTTCCTGACAGCCTCTGGAACACGTAGATACTAGAAAGACGCCTGATGATCTCCGGTGCCAACCTGGCCTGACCGATCAAATGCCCGATTCAGTGTGCAGACGTAGATAAATCCTAAAGAGACCCCTTCCCATTGCTCATTGACGGTCGTCAACACACACATCTATCCCAGGAAATTGACACTGTAAATGCTGCTTACTATGAGAATGCATAGCATGTGCGAGAGCAAGCATGAATCCCATCAAGCGTCTTCTCCTTCACCCTCGAGAAGGATGTACTCGAGAATATCGCTCAGGGTGAGAACGCCTTTGAGGCAACTATTCTCGTCGATAATTACGAAGCGATGTACACGTGACTTGCGGATGGTATCGAAAATGGTATCTAGGCGGTCGTGAATGGAGCAAGTATATATGCCAGGAAAGTCCTTTATCAGAGTCAGTATCGCGTCTACACCAATTGACATGGGTAGCGTACCTCGGAGCGTTTCTGGAGAGCTTCGCCAACTTTGAGTTCGAGATCTTCATACACGCCTCCTTTGATCAAGGTAATGACATCTACAGCCTCGAAGACGTTGATCACGACGCCTGGCGGGTCTCAGAACGATTTCATTCGTTTCGTGGAGCAAGACGTACCTTCGCTATTGAGGATCGGCACGCTCGAGATGTTGTGTCTGACGAGCATGTGGATGACCTCGATAACTGGGGTCGACATCCTCGCCGTCTCGAGGTTCTCGTAAGTGCCGAGGTTGAGATCCTTGAGCGGTTTTCGCAGCATACGGGTGTCAGTGACATTGACGGCGACGAACTTTAGGATCCGGTACTGCGTGACGATGCTGACAATCATTGCCCGCTGAGTCTCGTCATCGACATCGATTAGAGGGATCCGACGGGCGCGGGACTCGAGCATGCGCCGACAAGCCTCATAGAGAGGTTTCAGAGGGTTGATGGACACCGTCTCGATAGGTGTCACTCCAAGAGCTTTCTCAATGTCTAGATATTCAATCAATGCCGCGCTAAAGTTTGCAGGATCGAGTTGCAGTACCTCGGAGACTGTTGAGACGGAACATCTCCACTTGGTTCAAAGCATCGGGGTTGGCCCAGTAATACTGGATGACGTTGATGTAGTCGGAAGTGGTCAGCAACCCAGCGAACGTGGAAGTCTTCGAGTCCCACAGCGGGGCGGAGACAATTCCTGTGGCACATCAGTCAGTCTGTCGTCCCGGAACGACGGGGGTTGGACCATCGTAAGTGGGTTTGAACACTCACCATTTTGGAGCAAGATGTTGAGGCTCTTCTTCACGAGAAGAGTTGTGTCGAAGACGATGAGCCTGAAGCTGAGTGGGAGAACGTCGTAACTGGTGCGGACTTTGAGGAAATCTTGGATCTTTTTCTGTGCAGAAACAAGGTTACATGGGGTATCAGCCGCACTGTTCCTGCGCAACGTTGCTCTGTGCCTGCAGCAGCGGCAGGGTCTTTCCTAATTCTTTGCAAGGAGTGGAGGAACGATCTAGGCCTGGGCAAGGAGATAAACGAGGTGTGGTATAGGAATATTATCTGTGCTACAAGCGAGATACAAACTGAACCACGATGAAGGACGAAGACGAAGAAGAAGAAGTCGAAGACGACGATGAAATGCGAAGAGAATGAGAAAGGAGAAGAGAAAGAGGAAGATATTAGCAGTCTGCACTTACCAGGCCATACTTCTGATCGCGATCTACTGCTGAGAGCGGTAAGGACTGTTGGTAGTGGTGCTGTTGTTGTTGGGCAGCAGAAGCAGCAGCAGGAGTCATTGGTCGAGATTGAGCGCGTGGGCGGAGGTAGGATGACGGCTGCACGAAGCCCTCGTGACCGAGAGCTGACGGTGGCGGCGGAGGCTGAGTCTTCGGGCTATTAGTCTTGGAGGTACTGCTAGCCATTTCTCCATCCAGTCCAGCGACATCGGTAACGGCAACGGCAACGGCACCCGCAACGGCTCCCCCAACGGCAACGGTACCCGCACCCGCACCCGCACCCGCACCTGCACCCACGCTGGCAGAAGCAATTCCAGCAGCATTAACGTTACTCACATGATCTTTGTCATTATAATTATGATGAGTAAGGCGTCCTTCGTCATTGGCAGGCTTAGGCTTAGTACGAGCAACAGGTTCCTTCTTTGTTTCACCCATGCTGAGTTATACCCCTACTCGTATGACTGCTCGTACTGGTACTGGGTGACTTTCACTTAGGTAAAGCTCCGAAGTACGCAACAACGCTGGATGAGTACAGCAGGTAGTACTTCGTAAGGTACCGGTCGGAGAGGAGGAGCCGCATGGAATTCGAGGGTTTTGAGTGTGAGTGTGAGTGTGAGTGTGAGTGTGAGTGTGACTGTCGTTCTAGCTGCTGTACGTACCGGTTGCTGTGGTGTAGTGTAACGTTGTCGAAATTGGGAACCCTGGATAGAAAAAGGAGAGACGTGGGGCAAGATTATGTTGAGGTTTGAGATAAGAGAGTCGAGTCAATGGATTTGCACGTGAAAGTCTTCTCCCTCTCTTTATCTCTTAAGTTACTTTACCTCTTGGGGCCAGGAAGATTTGCGTGGGGTTTCATAGTGGCCCGATTACTGATTGATTACCTGATCGCTTCGGCATCCAATAAGCACCTTACTCATCTGATGTGACGTCTCATCAAGGGATAGAAGAATGAATATCAGTGGAAGAATTGCCTCTGCTCTCCGGGAAGATCTTGTTGTGTACGGGGTATCTTGCTGCCGGAGCCCAGTCCGCTACCTTATGTTCGTCTGGAACCGTAGTTGGATCCACTCAAGCTTCCCGTTAGCTTCCTCCCTACGAGCTTGCCAACGTACGAGGGCGGCAGCTCCTGTATGGTACATGCAGGTAAGGTAGGAGGTCGTTCCGCAGCTACCCCGTTTTTTGATGAACCTGCTGCAGAGCCATCGTGCAGTTAGAAGTCGCAGTAGAGTCGATGAAGAGCTCACTAGCTGTTGTTCAAATCTCTTGTAGACTTCAGATGTCCGAGTCAAGGGTCGTAGCCATCAACAGACAAGAGTTGCGATATGGCTCATTCCGATGATGTGTGACTGCGAAAACCCCCTTTGTCCAGGAAGTCGCCGATCTTCTATCACAACATTAATCATGTCAAGCACTGCATAACACACCTCTTGAATGCTAGAACTCGCTATGTAACTGCCAAGAATCACCCAGCAAAACCATTCCCGTGATAGTAGCCATGATAGCGAGATAGTACTGCGTTCAGGTTAAACCCTAACGGCAGAATTGCGTCCCCTTCACTTCAGAAAAGTTCTCACCTCTTTCTCCTCCACTGAACCTTACAACCTTCCTCTCACCAACCATCCTCATCACCGACAATCAACAAATCCAAACTCATCACAAAGCTCAAACCATCCTACAGTGTGAGTCAACCAGACCCTTCCATGCCCTTCTGTCTCACCCCTCACTCCTCACCAGGAACATTCCACTGACAGTTCATCCAACACACAGACCGCACCAACTTCAACTCTCACTCACCACCCAGCCACCTCACACCACACCACCTCGTAAGACCAAACCACCCCTCACCCCAAGCCACACACACACTAACCAAAAGCACCCAGAACAGCCACAATGTGCATCCGTTACCAAATCGCCTACCACTGCGCGCACACCGCCCCCCTTGACCCCCACCCCACCCTCTGCGCCACCGCCATCGCACGCCTCGTCAACGTGCGCAACCCCCACCCCGGCGACCCCCTGTGCGACCCCGTCGTCGTGCAGGCGATCCCCAGCGACGACGTGTGTCCGGGGTGCGCCACCGTCTTCACGGGGCTCCTCGAACGTGCTGGGGATCGTCAGCGTCGGCGCCGCCGGGGGGAGCTGGTGGATGAGGGGGAGGAGAGGATCGTGCTCGGAGCGCGGGGGTGGCCGCTGCTGGATCGCTGGGTGGAGAGGACCCGGTTCCGGCTCATGATTGCGCGGTTCGGGGAGGCGTTGGCGGGTGGGGCGTGAGATGAGGGGAGGAGAGGGGAGCTGGGGGACGTCTCGGTTTGGGGGTGTGCGGAGGGTCGTTGTGGGGGGGGGTGTAGGGAGGTTGTCGGAGAAACACTCTTGAACACGGATATTTTTGTTCATTCTCTGATTTGAGAAATGTGAGAGATGATTAGTCGTAGATGATTTCTATTGCCATTAAGTCAACAAAGTGATGCCATTACCGCAACAAGAGATATCAACAACGACTGTCTGACTCTATCGGAAACCATTAAACATGCAAATTAGCAAGAGCAATAGTAATAGCCGCAGTAGTTAGTAATGACCAAATCTGACGCGTGAGCTGGTGGAAGGTATTTTAATCTGTTGTTATCATCTGCAGTAGCCTCTATACTAGAACAAGACCAGCGCTGATACTGAGGACTTGATCGTTGAGATGCAACGAGGCGGACCCTGCATTGAGAGCTGCAGCCAAAGTAGTCATATCCAAAATCAAACACAACAGAGGCCGAGGAAGTCGAGTGCATCTCAGATAGGCGGTTGGATGCATTTTAATGGTTGCGTTGGATCCGCGATTTTGGCGGCAATGATGCCCGTGTGTGGGACTGTTAGCTATCCCCAGCTCATCTGCTCTGCTTTGCATGCCTTGCACGTACAGTATGTAGAGATGGTCGTCAAAAGAATTTCCTTTTGAGGATAGATGAGGAAGCTAAAAGTGGATCATGGCGTTCCTGGGGCAATCTTGCCTATTGTTCAGGAATCGCCTTCGTGCTGGGATGTGACGTATCGCTATACCACTCACAACCCTATGATTTATTCAGACTGCGACTGATAGGCTTGCAGGGTCCATGTGGTTCCGAGCAAACGCGCACTGCTTAAATTGATCCTCCGGAGGCTGAGTGCCGGATGTAGAGCTGTTGATTGCAGCACATTAACTACACCGAACCAGCGTGGATGTTGGTGTTGTAGCAGGCCGAAAGCACATACATTTCAAGTATGTTTGAGAGGTCAACAATAGCCTACAAGCTTTTGGAAGCGGTGGAATCGAGCGGTCCGTCAAAGCGCCCTCAGGGTCCCGGACCACTGGCAATCCTCTTGCGGCTAATGTCTTTCTTCCGCGCAAGCTGACTTTTGAGTGACCCAAGCCACTTATCTAAAGCCTCTTCGCCAGGAGCACAGAAGCGGTAGGTCTTCTCCTCCGTGATGATTTGCATACAGTAGCGTTTGCTTCGTGATATCGGATCGATCTCGACCGCGCTGATGATGCTAGATAACGGTATCAGGAGGCGAGCTGCGTATTCCTGTGTAGGAAGTTAGCAAAAGCGTCTTGGAACTTCGCGATACTTGTCACTACTTCTTCGTTCTTATAGAATGCCAGATTTTTTGGTCGCAGTACTACCCACAGCCTTTTCCATTGCCGAACGCCACCTTTGGACCTCAAGCAAAGCAGGAAGCCGTGCCACACAACACGCTCATCTCCCTGGGCAAGAGATGACGCTTCCGGCTGGGTGAGGTTGTACGGAGCACTCGGCGAGACAATTGAATGCCCCGTAGTGCCTGCTAGATTTGCATCAAGTATATTATGACCGTCTGGGCGGGATATTGAAAGCGACGAAGCCCCACTGATACCAGCATGTGGTCCTAACGTGTCCGAGAAATCAGAGTAAGATGCAGGTTCAGTCGCGGAGTAATCAGGATTCGGAAATGAGTGATGCTTGATTTCCGGGACTCGTACACCATCTCGTGTTCTTGAGCTATATGATGGATTATCAAGTGGTTCGGGTGAACTGGAAGCCAGCCTGGCTTCTTCCCTCCTCCGTCTCTGCTCAGCACTGAGTGCTGACCCGTCGTGTCCCTGATTTCGAGAGGTATGACCGGCGAAGCTATCAGCCACCATGCACTCTTCCTCTTCAATGCGTGCTTCCCGGCGAATGAGCTCGACCCAATCCTGCGCGATCTTGGCCGTCTCGGCCTCGAGATGATAATTTCTCGAAGGTGAGTAGAGGCCAAAGATATGCTTGCCCTTGTACTTGGGATTCTTCGAGTGGGCAACAGCCGTAAGATCAGATAGGGTGATAAGATGTCTGAGCTGACTTTCGTCTTTGCCCTTGTAGATAGAAATGAGGTTCGGTCGAAGAACGAGATACACCTGCCTCCAAGTCTGTATAGAAATATTAGTCCTGCTGTCTGGTCCCTGCTCGCGATACTGCAATTACCTTGGTCTTGCGTGTTCTTAGTCTCAAATCTCCGGTCTTCAACACCCTGTCAAATTCGAAACTCCCGTTCTGGTTTACCGGTGAAAATGTGTCAAGGTTTAGTTGACCATTTCGCACGCCGGTCTTTAGCTGAGGTGGCTTTGGAGGTGGCTGCACTGCCGGACGTTGTGGAATTTGGCGGGGCTTCGACGGGTCGGTCAGTACGTTCGTGGGGGAAAGAAGCGTAGCCATGGCTTCAAGTGACTGGGAGATCTGCTATCCAACGAACAGCACTAAGAGCGAGACGATTGTTGCCCGCCGGCGATAGAGTTGTTGTCGGAAGAGGCTGAGTTTTCCTCTGTAGGGAGTTCAAGAGTGGAACCCTGTCAATCTAGCAGATGAGCAACATCGTTCTCTTGAGATTGTGTTGTTAATAAACCCTCCGGTTCTGGGAGGCGTGAAGACCGTAGGTAATCCCCATATATGTGGTATGAATCTCGGCGGACAGTATCACAGGGTCCGAGGCCGCTAGGATCCCGAATATAGTCACGTGCGTTCGCGTTCCCTACAAACCTCGATAAAAAGTTCAGGCCCGGAAGACGGGGAACTGAATAGGATAACGAGCATCAATAAACTGCTCTAAGACGCCTTAAGACAAAGACGAGCCTGAGGGAGAGTGGCAGACGTTCCAGTTGAAGACACCTATCTAGTGGAAGGTTTCCCAGCGTCGTGCGTTCAGACATCAAAGTCAAGAGCAGTAGCTCTGGGTACCTATCATCACTGTTCTTGGTGTCAAATAGTGGACGGCAATCTCGAGAAAGTGAAGAGATTGCCAGATCTTTAACACCTGGAACTAAGTACTACACTCTTTGACAAACTCCTAAGAAAGCAGTCAAGGAATAAGTATACGCAGAAGTCGAGGATCTTGTTGCCGCGAACAGATCTCCTAGATATATGATTAGCAACCTGAGCTAGCTACGTTTTTAAGTTGAGCAGTCCCATGGTGCCATAGCAGAAGATTTGCTCAACTACCTCCGACTACAATATGCCGTTGGTCGACACAGCTAAACTTGTTAGTCTACAGCGGAGTGCTGATGAAATCCGTAATGTATCATGTCACAACCTACATTCATTGCAATCGTGAGACTGACGTGGTATGCAGATTTGTATACTGGCACACGTCGTAAGCCTTCCGTTGAGCAGCAAATACCAGCATTGTATTTACATGTCTCAATATAGGACCATGGGAAAACATCCCTCACGGATGCGCTTATTGCCACCAATGGCATCATCTCTCCGAAACTTGCAGGCAAGATTCGCTACCTTGACTCCCGCCCTGATGAGCAGCTCCGAGGTATCACGATGGAATCCTCGGCCATATCCCTCTACTTCTCCATGCTTCGCCGCTCAACACCGGACGCGGATCCTCAGCAAAAGGAATATCTTATCGATCTAATTGACTCTCCGGGTCATATAGACTTCAGCAGCGAGGTGTCCACGGCATCACGGTTGTGTGATGGGGCGCTAGTGCTGGTAGATGCTGTAGAGGGCGTATGCAGTCAAACAGTCACAGTATTACGGCACACATGGATTGAGCATCTCAAACCACTGTTGGTCATCAACAAGATCGATCGACTGATTACCGAACTGAAGATGAGCCCTGGAGAAGCATATTCACACCTCTCGAAACTTCTGGAACAGGTAAACGCTGTTATAGGCAGTTTCTTCCAAGGAGAGCGCATGGAAGAAGATTTGCAATGGCGCGAGAAAGTCGAAGAAAGGGTCAACGCTGCAGCGGCCAAAGATCAAGAGAAAGCCGTGAGAAGAGGGACCGACCCTATGGATGAATCAGCAACCGAGCCTCTCGAAGGTGTGGCATCCGGAAAAGCGAGTGGGACGTTCGAAGAGAAAGATGATGAAGACCTGTACTTCGCTCCGGAGAAGAACAATGTCATCTTTAGCAGTGCGATTGATGGTTGGGCGTTTACAGTCAGGCAGTTCGCTGGACTTTACGAGAAGAGGTTGGGTATCAAGAGAGCTATCCTGGAGAAGGTGCTGTGGGGAGATTTCTATTTAGATCCTAAGACCAAGAGGGTTCTCGCACAGAAGCATCTCAAGGGCAGGCCTCTGAAGCCTATGTTCGTCCAGCTGGTTCTAGAGAATATCTGGGCCGTGTACGAAGCTACTGTCGGCGGTACGAAAGGAAAGGGGTGCGTGGCTCTAGTCTTCCAATTCTCGCCTGTTGTTCTCGCAATATATCATTTTGCCAATGAGTTATAATTTCTAATCTCTCATCCGTGAAGCGATCCCGCCATGCTGGAGAAGATTACCAAGTCCTTGTCGATCACAATCCCGTCGCACATTCTCCGTTCGACGGACCCACGACCCATACTTACCGCGCTATTTGCTGCATGGCTTCCCCTGTCTACCGCTGTGCTAGTCTCTGTTATTGAGCACTTGCCGTCTCCACCTGTTGCACAAGCTGATCGGCTTCCTGCAATGCTTGATGCGTCACCTGGAGCAGATCACGTTGATTCGACGATTCGGCAAGCCATGGTTGGTTTCAAGACATCGAAGACAGATCCAGTGGTAGCCTATGTTAGCAAGATGGTGGCGATACCCGAAAGCGAATTACCTGAAAACAAACGCCGGGGTGGTGGTACCTTGAGTGCGGAAGAAGCCCGTGATATGGCTAGAAGGAAAAGGGCAGAGATCGCGAAAGCGCAGGCTGCAGCGAATGATGATGTGACTAGTGGAGTCAACGGTATACTATCAGGAATTAGCATTGACGACGACCATGTAAATGGAATAGATGAACAGAAAGACGACCCAGAACACCTGATTGGCTTCGCTCGTCTCTACTCTGGTACACTCTCGGTTGGCGACTCGGTCTATGTGTTACCCCCTAAGTTCTCACCCGCACATCCTCACGCAAGTCCCGAACCTCAGAGAGCCACTATCAGAGCACTATACTTGCTCATGGGGCGTGGGCTCGAACCGCTCACATCCGTTCCAGCAGGCGTCGTCTTTGGCGTTGCGGGGCTGGAAGGGCATATCCTCAAGTCAGGTACCTTGTGCAGTCAGCTTGAGGGCAGTGTCAATCTTGCCGGTGTCAGTATGGGAAGCCAACCCATAGTGAGAGTAGCACTGGAGCCCGTCAATCCGAGTGACCTAGGCAAAATGATCAGAGCGCTACAACTGCTAGAACAGAGTGATCCCTGCGCGGAGTATGAGGTGCTCGAGAGTGGTGAGCATGTCATACTGACTGCAGGAGAGTTGCACCTCGAGCGATGCTTGAAAGACTTGCGAGAGCGATTTGCCAAGTGCGAGATTCAGGCGGGCGAACCAATTGTTCCATACAGGGAGAGCATCGTCAGTGCTGAGGAGATGGCACCACCCAGAGAGAAGGACTTACCTAGAGGTACTGTTATTGGTATAACAACATCAAAGCAGATCACGGTCAAAGTGAGAGTCAGACCTCTGCCGACCTCCGTGACAGACTTCCTGGATAAAAATGTTAGTGCGATCAAGCGACTACATTCTGAGCGGAAAGCAGAGGAGGAAAAGACTTCCCTGGTTGGAGAGAATCTACACGAAGCTGGCAATTTCGACAGCGTTGAGGATAGTGGAGTCATAGAGGCAGGCGCTTTGACGCTAGCAGAGTTCAAGAGGGAGCTTGTGGCAGCGTTTGAGGAAATACCGGCCGAGAAAGAAATATGGCAAGATTGTGTTGATAGAATTGCGGCTTTTGGACCTAGGAGAGTTGGCCCTAACCTGCTGATTGACGCTACCGACACGGGCACTTGTCTAAAAGTGTAAGTTGTGGAACGACAGGTTCATTTCGCACCTTCCACTAACATGTGTATGACAGTCTACATGAGAGCCCGCAATCCAATACAGACGCCTTGGACGACCAAGAAATGGAACGAACGCACGCGAACACGCTCACTGCTCGTGACTTCTCTGACAAGATCTCGTACGCGTTTCAACTGGCCACGGCACAAGGCCCTCTTTGTCACGAGCCAATGCAGGGCGTGGCTATCTTTCTAGAGAAAGTTACGGTCACCGCTCCCTCTGACGAAGAGAGCCCTGCAAGAGAAAACCTAGGCAGACTGACTGGTGAGATCATCAAAACATTCCGCGACTCGATAAGACAAGGCTTCCTAGACTGGAGCCCTCGATTACTACTTGCTATGTACAGCTGCGAAATCCAAGCTTCAAGTGAGCAAACCCATCACTCTTTTCCCTTACGTTTCGACGGCAACCTAACATATCCTCTCCTTCGATAGCTGAGGTCCTCGGCCGCGTCTACGGCGTTATAACCCGACGCCGGGGCCGCATTCTCTCTGAATCCCTGAAAGAAGGCACCCCCTTTTTCACCATTCTATCCGTCCTTCCCGTCGCCGAGTCCTTCGGGTTCAGCGACGAAATCCGCAAGCGCACATCGGGCGCGGCCTCGCCGCAACTGATCTTTCAGGGGTTCGAGATGCTAGACGAGGATCCATTTTGGGTGCCATTCACCGAAGACGAATTGGAGGATCTGGGAGAGCTTGCAGACCGGGAAAACGTGGCGAAGAGGTACATGGATCGGGTGCGGGTGCGGAAGGGCTTGTTTGTGAAGGGGAGGAAACTGGTCAAGGATGCGGAGAAGCAGAAGACTTTGAAGAGGTAAGAGATTAGATTGCTCTTGGGACTAGAAGTATGTTCTGTTAGATAAGAGATGTACAGACCTATTCGTATGCTTGTCCCATCACAACGGCCTGCGCTCAAGGACGGGAAAACCGAGAGCACTCATGCACTTGGTCGTGTGTCAGTAGTGACGGAATATACAATCTCCCTTCCTTTGACAAACAAGTCTAACACTGAGAGAGTAAGACGATGTATACTGAGGAGGTGTTCGAAACAGTAGAGGGCAGCTTCGCTTTAGCAAAGCCCAATCGCCATGGCCTACGTTATAATCTTAAGTTCACTGATATGAATTACCACCAGTTTACTCTGTCCAGAGATCAGAGAGAGCATATTGCTTATGAGTAGATCAGTATGAATCTCTATCACGGGCATCAGCAAGACTCCAAGAAATCAAAGCTCTGAAAGAACTCACAGATGGCCCATACATCGGGGAGCGAAAACATCTCAACGCCTCGCTGTGCATTAACTCGATGTCCCGTAAACCACACACATTCCTCTCTCCCTCAAAACGGTTTCGCAACCTTCCTCGCCTCCGTCTCCCCAGAAACCGGATCCCGAAACTCATTCCAACTAACCGGATACATAGCATTGCCCGCCTCACTCGTAGCCATCACAACACCCAACTCGTTCCTCGCCGTCGAAAGGTAGTAGTTACTCTGATCGCCCAAACTGATCTATGCATCCCTGCGCATCAGCTCCCCATCCCCACACACCCGTGACCTCCTTGCACCCCTCTCGACCTTCAATGCCGGCACACCGGACAAAGAAACGTACCACACAAGCCCTCACCACATCCCCCGGCACGAAACTCGCCCCCAGCACAACCTTATCCTTCTCCGTGGCCCGCAGGTCCTCCTTCCGGATCACGCCCTGGAACTCGTCCGCGCACACCGTGTCGCCCACCACCAAGATGGCGACCGTCGCTTGCCGCGTCTGCGTCCGCGTCACGCGGCACAGGACGGTGGAGTCGACGGTCGGCAGGACGTTTCGCGTGGTGCTGTGTAGGCGGGCGATGGAGATGGTGGGGAGCGGTGGTGGGGCGGTGGTGGGTTTGGAGGATGGGCTTGGGGCGGGAGGAGCTGGGGTGGTGATTGGGGACCCGGCGATTGAGGCGTAGAGGGAGGAGTTGTAGACGTGCGTGCCGGGGCCCGGGGAGTATTTGGTTGTTGGGCCGAGGAGGTGGCCGGGGGTTGCGAGGGTGGGGAGCGCCATTGGGGTTGGTGGTGGAGGGGAGGCTTGGCGGGAGGTTCGGCGAGGGTTTTGTCAAGCGAGGCGAAGGTTTTCGACGACAACGTTTTTGACCTTTCATCCGTTTCCTTTTCTTCCCTTTCCTTTCAATTCCTGATATATATTTTTCCTCTATTTTACTACTCCATCTATAGTACTACAAGTCATCGTTAAATATTTTGGCAAAGTGACAAAATCACATCTTTCCCTTCCATGTCCCTTCCACGTCCCTTCCACGTCCCGTGTTTAGACGCTCTTCATCCACTACCGTCCCTTCCCTCATCGACGCAAACATTTCATTCCTAATTTACTGCAGATGCGGATTGTGACGAGCAACTTGCTTTCAAAATGAGTGCAGTGGAAGTCTGATTGAATTTGGAGATTTCTTACAAAGTTGAGTTCTTGTACTCCAGCCGTCAGTTTCCTTGTGCTTTCCAACCGCCTGTCGTATTGTTTTTTGGCTATTTCTGAGTAGCGGAGTATTCTATACTGAGCACTCCAACTCATACTGTCTGCGGTAGAGGCCACAGATAAGCAATTGATTTTGAAGTGGTTATCTGAGCGGCCACAAGCTTTCCCTCCCACGCCTCAAACTTACTTGGAAGAGCTCCCCCATTTACATCATCTTGTCGGTATCTTCAGCCGCATATCCTGCTATGATCATCAAACAGATTTGCTTGTTCCATAACCTCTACGTTGAATGATCTCCACGGTATTGGTGTGATTATGTCACACTCATGGTTTCGCTATGGAAAGTCACGTATTGGAAGAAGGCCAGCTACGAATCACAGAGACTGCTGTATTTGAATTGACTAATGAGTGTTTGCAAACGAAACAAAGCAGTACTGGTCCTAATTTACCTCCTGGCCTCATCTGTCAAGTGTTCCATCTCTCATGCGCTGAAACACCAACTTGTGCTTCTCTGGAGGACTGGGGCAATCAATATAAGATCAGCTTTCCTATACCTCAAAGGAATACCTCAGAAGAATAAGGGGTGCTCGTGATCGAGGAAAGAGGAATCATCATGAAGAGAGCAGGATTGCGTACTTAGACTTCTCCTTTGGTGTCGGCCTTGTTATTCCAGTCAACATGTGCACCCACATCAAGCGTGTCTTTCCAGTCTGCATGGGCACCGACGTCGAGCTCACGTTTGACGAAGCTTTCGGCGTTCGATCCACAAGCGAAGATATAGCCGAATTCGCACCCGTCGACATCTACACATCGTCAGCACCCGTTGGTTACCAATAAGCTAGCAGTGACAGACCCTCACTGATGTTTTCGACCCACTCGGCACTGGAGGTCCAGTCAATGCCACATATACCGAGACCTGTCGAACTATTTAGTATTGTTCTCACTTTCGGAGGTAATAACACAGCTAATGGTCCATACCGGTTCCATCGGTCAGCTCAGCAGCTGGCTCGGATTCATCGCTGCAGATGATAAAGCATTTCTTATTCCAGTTGCGGGGAGTTACGACAATGTCACCATTCGCCGATTCTAGGCCACATGTCAGCTTCTACTTGATGTGCCAGGGACGACAATATAGGGGCTTGATTACCTATGGGCGTAGCCATGACAAAGGCCGAGACTTGAAGGACGAAGAGGGCCTTTAAGAACTTCATGGTGGGTGCAAACGGTTGGTTCCAACTGACCCTATAGGATCGTCGACAGAAGTAGCGGCTTTTGCTTGGAAACTTGATCGTTTTCGTTGTTCGAGGTGGATTTGAGTGTGGAGATGAATTGGAGAGCGGGCAAAAGAGCTCTCTTTATAGGTGTTCTCGGTGCTAATCAGCACACGGACTCGCTCGATGCAACCCATCCTGGGGTCGATTCTGAGATCAGAGGGTTCCGGAGGGTTACGTCCTGCACCCACCATGACAGGAACTCGACCCACCCAGTGACGGCAAACTGGGATGATTCAGACACCCATAACAATGAGTAAGATTGAGTAAGGCAGGGTGAACAAAGCACCGAGGTACATGGAACTTACTCCTCGCGTCCTCTTGCTGTTGCGTCAGCCTCCTTGAACATGCTGCGCTTTGCATTTGTCGACGAGTGGTGTACCATGCTGCCGGTGCAAGTGACACATTGCGGAGTACTAGTCTTCTCACTCAAGAGGTTATGAAGGATGGAGGAATTTCGACAATGACCTGTCACCCAGAGCTTCATAACGCTTCGCTATTGGACCGCCATGTCCTGATCAAATTCTGGATACGACCTTACTACATGCGCAGTGTGGCTGTGACTAACGACGAGATAACCAGGTGGGAACGGCGGCCACCAGTGATAAGATGACAGACAAAAGTTACCAAAGAAGTCATAAGACGTCCATAAGGTGTGACTGGACCGGACATCTTCCGACACTTAACTCTCCATTGCAAAGCACAAGCACGAGTACGTCGTCCGAGTCACTCCAGACGGCAAGTTTTATCGATGATAAGATGGGACGAAGGTTTCGAGTGATCGACGCTCCGATTGTGACCGAGTCTTGAAATGTTTGTCACATCGGCTTGGATTCAGGGGTTGGCACGGGGGTACCATGCGGTGGTATTCAGATTTACGCGCCGTAGGGCAACGGTTCTTTGTCTTCGATGAGGCACTAGCGCAACGCTAGGCCCTCACGACCAGATTGGAATCTTGGGGATCGAAGCTTGTTTCCCCAAATCCAGGTAAGAACTTTCAGACAATCTGGTAGGTAGGATGGAGAACAGCAGAGTTATCTTAGTAAAGAATGACTCGTGGCGCTACCATAGGCATCCCATCTTTATCAGTCGCCACAGCTGAAAACCTTCGACTCTACTCTACTCTCCCCTATCCCGCTCACCACTATCTTCGCCCTACCTATCTCTTCTATTTTCAAAAAACCCCACCATGATCCTGGGCTTTATCAGTGTTAATCCAACGATCGGACCCCGTTCTCGCCGCGCGTCCCGACTTCCTTCTTCACCATCTTCTCCCTGCGGTCCGTTCGAAAAGACACAATACGGCGCTACGATCCAACCCTTACGAATCTAGCTCCTTCCCGATCTCTTACTCTTTCCCTCGCGAATTGCACCATATTCCAACGCTAAACTACGTTAGCCAGGTCCCTGCCCGTTCGCTCATTACCATTACTCACAATCGCCGAGAAGAAGTCTCCTATCTTCCGTCTCAGAGCACGGGCCTGCCGTCAGATTTTGTTTAGCGTCAGGTAACCAACAGTTCCTGACATCAATGTAGTAGAAGTCAAAGTCGCCATGGAAATACAACTACAGACGAGCAGCTAGCAATAACGATCAAGGCCGGGCCGCTCTGCGCCCCGACCAAGCCAATATCAACAACATATCCAAAGGTTGTCGTGTATAACGGTCTTAGGATCCCTATCCAACGCAAGGCTTCCGCTGGGAACGTGCAGAAGACATCTCCTCATCCAAGTCCTCGTATCTCCGTAGCGAATGAGCTCTGGAAACGCACCTCTACCGTGCCCTAGTTTACCACTTACCCAGAAACCACCTGCTCCGGAAGAGCTGCAGATGTCAATGGCAACAACCGTCGGCTCCTGATGGTCGAACCAAGGACGAGGTGACTCATTTGAGTTTCCAACACCCCAGTCCTATGAACGGTGCTGGCTCAGCTATGAGTAGGTCAGCGAAGATGCAGACGACGACAGCAAGTAGACTCAAGAAGTCGACTTGATCCACCTCGAGAACACTACCCGTCCAAGAAAAGAGGTCAGGCCTGACTCAAGTGACGTTAGTCAAGACCCCACAGGTGTTGGGCACGATATTCGCCCGTTGTCGCGTAGACGCAACGGCTGCCTGACCGGGACGGCCTCAGGGGCCTCTCTGGCAATATCTTCTTGTAATCTGTAGATTGACAGGACACCGCAACCTGAGCGGTAAGAGATATGTGGTGATAGCGGGAGTCATACAATATCGCTTGACGTCTTTGGCGTAGGAAGGCAGTCAGTGCAGCTGGACACGGAGCACTGGTATATCACGCTATGAGCATAGGCCCTGTAGATAATGTCACTGAAGCGGAGAGGTAATCCAACACCAGTGGTGTATGGAATGTAGTTGATATCCGTTCTTCATCGCGCACGCCTGACTGCAGACTGGTAGTCTTACCAAGGTCCAGAACCTCCATTGACCTTGGTGTACGTACGAAAAGGACTAGAGCCCTCACTCATCCGACTCCCGCTCGACCTATGCTCGCTTAAGACAGTACGTAAGACAAGTGTGAAGAAAAGAAACCATCTCCGTGCGTCCCCATACGCCCTGCCCCGCAGCAGCCCCGTGAGCAGAAACGGCTCATGTTGTCCAATGGACCGCAGGTATAAACGAGAAGGGAATGCAATCTCGAAACCAATCACCATGCCAGCGTTCAAATTCCTTCGGCATGCTTGTGCCGGTAAACTTAAAGAAATCCAGGTTTGCTCGAAGTAGTCAACAAGTCTTCAACCCTCAACAAGCGTCTTCTTCGGACCCATGCCCAACAACTCCAACGACCGACGCGCCAGCGCCACGAACTCGGCCTCTCCGCCGCTGTCCTCGTCGTCGGATTCGACGTTCTTGTCGGCAATGGCTTTGATCATCTGAATGACCTCGTCCGACTTCCATATCAACTCCGCCAGCTTCTTGTCCTCGGACTCGAGGAGCTGGAGTAAAGTCCAGATAGCGATGTGCTGGAAGGTTGGGTCGCCGCTGGCCAGGAAGCGAGTCAAGTAGCCGTGGATACCGCCCTTGGGCTGGTCCCAGTCTTTGACGAAGATGGAGTAATCGCCAACTGTATGCTTTAGCTGTGCACTAATGGTGTGGGAAATCAGGCGACATACCTTTCGAAGACAGATTACCCAAAGCCGCGGCGCTGTTGCCCTGCACCTCGATGCTCTCCGAGTCTGTAAGAGGTATCAGAACATCGAAGACGCCGAGATTGAGCAGATGAGTCTTCAGGTCGTCGCTCAAGGCGAGTACGGCGATGGCAGCGGTCATTTCTGACTGTACGCTGAGAGGTACTTTGAGAACTAATTCTTTGCATTTCTGGACAGCCCCGGCTTCTAAAACGAGCTGCTTGTTCTTGTCCGAGCTTGCGGCAAGGTTTCTTAAGGTGGAGATGGCGTGGCACTGTATCTCCTCGCTATCCGTCGATCCCAGCAACTCCACTAACGGTTTCAGAAAACCGGCGTCGATGATAGGAGATTCGTTCATGGGATGTATCGAGATGTTTCGGATACAGGCAACAGCAGAGAGAATGAGTGGCAGGTAAGATGATTGCAGCAGTCGAAGGAGCGGTGCGAGCCCTTTAGCTCGTACAATTTCGAGCTGATATTTTTCGTCCGATGCAAGATTTCGAAGGGCAAGTGCAGCTTGACACTGGACTTTAGGTGAAGATGAGTCCATTAGGTGGACGAGTGATTGCACAAGCCGGCCTTCGGTCTGGGCAAGTTTCTTTCGGTGATTCGCATCTACTGCGATGTTGCTAAGCGCAGTTGTACAGTAATACTGGACATCGACGTCATGCGAAGAAAGAAGCTGCACAAGTACTGGGATAGCGCCAGCTTTGACGAGCTCGTTCCGGTTGTCATCTTTGCCCATTGTCAGTATTACATTCAGCGGCAACCGGTGAGAATAAGTCCATGCTGACCTGAATGGGTCATGTTCAGTAGAGCGCCCGTAGCATTACGCTGGACTCTCATATCTTTGGACTTTGCGAGGCGTGTCAAAGGCCCCAATGCCCCTGACCTTGCAATCTTCGCTTTGTTGTCTTCATGTGTGGCTAAGTTGGTGATGCAACCGACTGCGTTACACTGTACTTCGACATTTGAAGCATTCATCTGCCGTATAAGAGGAGCTAAACCGCCAAGCTGAACAATCATTACCTTATTCTCATCTGCGTATTGTTAGTCGACAAGCATGGTACAGACGGGAGAGCACACCTACTATTGACTGCCAGGTTACCGAGCGCAGCACTTGCCGCTCGCTGAACCTCGATGTCTGTACTCTGAAGGAGGGATAGTATTGGCTCAAGAGTTTCTCGGTTGACTTCTCGAACATCTGGGGCATCATCAGCTCTCTGGAGCCATCCTTTCCCAGGGTTGCTTCCTCACCTCTCTCTGTAATCTCCGCAAAGGTCAAGCTGGCACTCCTCTGTAAATCGACATTATCCGAGTAGACCAAGGTGCTCAGAGCTCGTAAAGGATCGCCAGTGAAGAAGTCTGTCTCTCCACGCTGCTAACCATCTTAGTAAGAGCGCTGCTAGGCGGGAGAGGCTGATGGCATACATTTTCTAGGTATTGCAACAAGTCCGCTACCGCTTCTCGTTCGTTATCGGCTAACAGTGGCTCATAGAGGTTGTCTTTCGACCTGCCTAAAAGTTGGGAACTTTGTCAGAATAGACTGATGCTACGAGCTGGTAGGACAACCTCCGCAACACGAGGACCCGCAGTTCCCCATCTCGACCACTCGACCTAGCAGGTCTGCTGACACCGATGTCAGGCAGGCGTCAAGTATAATCTATACAGCGGTCATGGAGGAGGAAACGATTCATGTATTGTCCGGAGTCGAGGATATCGGCTTGGCAGCTATAGCTTAACAGCTCTCAGGCGCGGTCGAATCCAGCGAATGCGACAAGAATGCTTCAGATTATCAACCGTTTCGATCAACAGACGACATGATTCTTGTCCCCAGTTACGTTACCTGCAACTGGATCCTTCGTCAGTCAGTCGTAGTCGTCGTACCTTCTTCAAAACATGCCTGACATGGCGAGAACTCGCTTAAACTACCTCATCAAGGCTAGCTTGGAAATGACCGATTGAGTACTTTGTACAAATGCCTTTCCTAAAGTTATATTCACACGGATCACGTTACCTCAAAACCAAGACCCTTCAACGGAGGTAATGTTTGCTCATTACCTCAACAGCATCCTCCGGTGCTGAAATGCTCTCACCTACCATACCTTAGGTATACACTCGGGGTTTAAAAGTTTTGGGATAGAACCCAGCCAGACAGCAAGTCCAACGATCGTTAGGTAAGCATTCATGGCCCCCAGGAAGCTGCCTCGACTTGTACCAAGTACACAGTACATACCTCCGCGGTTGGATATAGGTACCTTATTCACAGCAAGTGGGCAACGATGAGCCTCTTACAGTATACGTTCCCTGGATGAACTCAACTGACTAATATTTGTCAGATTATCCAGGACGACCATGCTGTTCTCAGCTATGGCCATGTGTATGGACGCTCGTGCGAATACTTTGGCGAAGGCACTGCGCCGTGGAAGCATGGTCCTGTTTCAAGGCAGAGAAGTGCATTCGGTTTGTTTGAAAGATCTCCAGAAGTATAGTTAAGAGGAAACAATTGGTTTGCGTTCGAATAGCTTTGGGCAGCCTTTGGCCGACAAGGCGGCAAACTCTTACAAGGTTGGTACTTGTCATCATACGTGTCTTTCCGATCCTCAGCCCCCAAGCATTAGAAGGGTTCCCTTAACCACCGCCGTTTCTCATTCGGATTCTCTTGTCCATTGCAACTGCTGTATCTTATTCTCTGCTCTTTTTTTTGGATTCACTGCGATTGATTGAATACCTTACCCCTTGCATTATCATTGCTAGAAATTGTTCGAAATGGGCGTGAGTTGGCGCTGCTCTTCAGCTTACCCCGCCATACTACCCCGCCAGGCCTCAAGCCAACCTGTTCCGGAGACTGAATAAGCAACAGTATCTTAAATATGAACACCCACTGACACTCTCTCTTTCGCCCATAGCTCGCGTCAAAACTAGCAGCCAGTCAGGCCCAAGGAGGCTATCCGCCTGCTGGAGGATCTGCTGGAGGTTATGGCGCTCCGCCGGGACAGCAGCAACAGGGAGGTTATCCCTCCCAGCTGCAGGCGGGTCAGCAGCAGAACTTGAAGTCTAGCACATACGTAAGTGATGATCTCGTCCAATCACTGCTTACCCGCATACTAAGCCTTTTTGGCTTGGGCAGGGGCAGTATCAGGCTTATCCAGGTCAACCTCAGAGCGGTGGTTATTCGGTAAGCAATCCTGGATTTCATCGCTACGGCTCTTTTTCATCCGATCTACTCAATACATCACCACTGCCACCTTTACTTAACAACGAGCTTTAATTTCGACGCTCTCGTGTGTTGCAATCGTGACGATGGCCGATCGACATTATCAGCAATATCCGGGCCAGCTGAATCCAACGCCCAGTTACCCGCCGTATCCGTCAGTGTCGCCGCAGCCTGGTTATAGGGAGCAACGACCAGTCAACCCATTGCCCTTTCCATCCACGCACGGTTACCCGACGCCACCATCAACGTCGCCTCAACCTCCATACCAAACCTCGTATGCGCCGTCTCCTTACGGACCACCGGCACAATATGGCCAACAGACAAGCTACGGCAGACCTCCGCCTCCGGCCCCACAAAGTTACGGAGGAATTACACAATCACAGGCTCTTCGCCAGCAATCCTATCAATATTCTTCCCCGGCATCTTACCCTCAAAATATTGGCTATGGATACGTTCGTTATCTTTGTTTCAATAACGCTAAGAAGTGTGCTGCCAGATCGATGCTGACAACTTTGAACATCAGGGTCAGCCCGGCCAATATCCTTCCCAACAACAAGGAGGCTATCCTCCGCAAGGTGGGCAGAAATATGGCGGCCCCCCCTCGCAGCCGGCGGGACCTCAGCAGATTGCTGCTTACAAGCAGCTGCTTGTGGACGTGATCCGAGAGAAAAACCTTCAAAACATGTTTCCTCCGAACCATCCTTTACTGGACCACATCGCCAGCCAGGCTCCGGCCAAGGTGGATCAGTTGTGTACGAACTGGCGAGTTCCGCGCGAAGTCGGGCAGGACATATCCAAACTCGGTTTATTCGATATCATTCTTTACATTGGTGAGGCGTCGGCAGCAGCAGCGTTGAATGGTCCATAAGCTGACAACTATCAGATGATAGTGGTTCTATGCAGATTGACCAGGGGGGTGATCGCATCAACGATCTCAGGCTGATCTTATCAAGGGTTGCTTACGCAGCATCTCTTTTTGACGAAAACGGCATTAGTATCCGCTTCATGAACACCCTACGTCAGAAGTTCGAGCGTGGTGACGGTACATTCGAAGACGACGACGTCAAATCGCAAGAACACGTCGAGCGATTGATGAAGAAAGTCAACTTCAGTGGACTTACACCTATGGGTACTCAGCTCAGAGCGAAGGTCATCGAGCCTTTGGTTGTGGGCCCGGCACGCAACAACCAGCTCCAAAAACCGGTACTTATCATCGCGATCACAGATGGACAGCCTGCCGGAGAGCCCCAAGGCGCCGTTTTTGATGCCATACGCTACGCATCAACGGAATTGTCTCGAAACCCTCGGTACGGCCAAGGTGCTGTATCATTTGAGTTTGCGCAGGTCGGCGATGACTTGAAGGCAACCGAGTTCTTGGGCAAACTCGATACCGATCCTAGCATTGGTCACATGGTTGACTGCACTTCAAGTAAGCTTGCCGCAACTCTACTGTTAGAGGAGGCTAGACTGAACGCTTTTCAGACTTCGAGACAGAGCAAGATGAGATGTCTCGCGCTCAGCCACCCGTCGACCTGACTCCAGATCTCTGGGTAGCCCACCTTCATCTTCCTACAGTCAGATTATTGACTAATGAGGGCACAGTTGGTCAAACTACTCCTCGGTGCGGTTGACTCGTCGTATGACACCCAAGATGAGAAAGGCGGTCGTGCACCCACTGGCCAAGGTTACAATGCCCCGCCACCAGGACAATATGGTGGGTCAGGCGGGTACGGACAACAGTATGGCGGATATCCTCCTCAGCAGCAAGGTTATGGCCAGCCTCCGCCGTCATCAGGATATGGTCAGCCTCCACAACAGGGTTATGGCCAGCCACCACCGCAACAAGGATATGGCCGCCCCCCGCCCCAGCAGCCTAGCTACCCCTCGCAACAAGGCGGATACGGTGCGCCACCTCCACCACCGAGATATTAGACATGACTCGATACGCCCACCGAATACTGCGGATTGAAGTAACCCCAGGCAGGTCGGCGTAATCTTCAAGGTGAAGTAGTCATGGATTGGTGCTGCAATTATATTATTATTGGCGCGTGCGGAATAAGAAAAACGTTGATCAGAAGTTCGGGAGTGACAGCTCCCAAGACACCACTGCTCGTTGTGTACTTTCGCATAAAAGTAACAAGTTCATGCAACATGTCTTCGAAAAATATACAGTTTACACACCTCATCACAACGTACAGCGTAAGAATTAAAATATACTCGTCTGAAACATCTCATGAATTCCAATAAGTACCTTAGGTTCGTGCCGTATACTAACTTTGCGGGTAGACCCGTCCGAACCGCGCGTCAATCAGTTCGCTCAACACATTTGTGTTTGAGAAGGAGTGCACAATCAGTACTCGATTTGTATGGTAGACACGCAATAAAATGCGCGTTTTTCAATTTTGGGGGGCAACGATTTCTCGCCCGGAGCCTTGACCGAATTTTTTTGTGTATTAAGAGAAGAACATCTTCCTTGACCCTCGACGAATTAGATGAGTCTTCTAGCAGGAGTGATGCCACCATTCGTCGTCAGTTCCCGTTAGGCAGGCGTCTATTGGGCAGACAGAATGGGGTAACAGGTACGGGAACTCCTCCGAGAGGAGTACAAGGGTAGGCGCTTAAACTAGGACCCTGGATCGTTCCATCAGGTTCTGGTTGGTCAAGGTGCTGCAGCTTGTGAGTGCGGCACAGCTACGGAGTTATGATAAGATGGGAAGTCTGCCTCGATGCCGTCGCTGCCTTGTACGGCAACGGCTAGATCAAAATGGCCTTGACAAGTCAGTTCAATCTTTCTGTCGAGCTCACCAAACTTGTGCCCTTTGGCTCTCTTATCAGCGCAACAAGCCGTGGTATGATCAATCTGGTCAGAGAGCTGCATAAGTCAGGATCGGATATTGTTGCTGAGCAAGACTTGGCGGAGATATTGGGACGAAATCGAATCGAAAGCAAGTTCGCCAGCACCTTTCGCACGGCCGTCAAGAAGAGTACAGTTCATAGACTGAGCCAGGCTGCGGAGTTTGTACTAGAAGCTGGTGCAGGGCCGACGGTGAAGAGGAGCTTGACTGAAGTAGCCTACTCGTCGATGATCATACAGCTGAGCTTGTTGACTTGGACCCATGAGCTGGATTCTCTTGCAAGAGGGTTGGCGAAAGCGCTTGAGCGCAGAGTTCGAGGATCAGATGAATACCATCCGTTCCCCGACCAGGACACCCTGAAGGGAACCCTGAGGGCGTGTCGGGAGCAGACAAGCGGATTCATGTGGGAATTGATGTGTGTTGCAGTCGAGACTCAGCTGAAGGACGTTGGATACATCGAAAAGCCTTATGACTCGCGGCGTATCCCATGTTATATACTTCAGGCTCTGCTCGATGCCTTTACGGCAGTCCAATACTTCCCGGAGGAGAGAGTTATCCGTGTGGAATCTTGGGAAGGTGTAGTAACAATTGTGGTTTGGGCGCACCATCTCTTGGGTTTGACGGTTGGAGTACAAAACAATGGTGGAAGAATCAATTTTGGTCCTGGCCACGAACAGATTCTGATCGACTGCGAGCTCCGAGCGACGATGAGCGATACAACCTGCATCGCTCTCCTTGATGCTGCCCAAGAAGTCCACTTCTCCTTGACACCGGACCCTGCTCAAGAACCTATGCTTGAGGCTGCTTGTCGACATCCGGCACTGGGCTTCGGGGATAGAATCCTATCGTTGGACGTTGAGGATCCCACTATCATCCGAGGACTTGCATATCGAGTCGTGGCTTCGTGTCTAATGACTGTCAAGGAGGCTGTAGAGCAGGACCAGGCGGGGATTGTTCGCTATGGTGATTGTCTTCTTATCCCATCAAGACGACGAATTCTGGACGCTGGAAGCCTTCTGTTCAAAGACCTTGACTACAACACACCACATTTCGATCAGTTCTTACAGGAGCCCTGCTTACTGAGATCTGAGTGGAAGACTGCTGATATTATTCAGACCATGCAGGGTGTCTTGGGGGAACAATATCACGGCCAGAAAATCACAGTCAGAAAGACATTCAGAAAGCTTTGCCATGTCCTACTCACCTTTGCGAATGTTCTAGATATCACGGCTTGTGCTGAGTTACCGCTGGATATATACTCTCCTCGGGTCTACAGTAATGAGCGCATCGGTCTTCCTACCGTATCCGAGTCCTTCGATACTCTGGCTCGATTGTTATTGGGGTCGTCCCAGTACGATGAAGAAAAGGTGAAGAATGCGGCGCTATTGAGTGCTTGGGGCTGGAGTATATTTCTTTCCTCTGTTAACAGCCACGACCCCAGTCAACTTCTGCCTGAGATATCCATCCTTCATGGAGTTCCGTGCAGGTTCGGCGAACGCAAAGAATGGATTCTCGACAGCTACAGCAAGAATTCTAAGCAGTGGGGTCAGGCACGTGGCCTAGAGAGCTCCAGTCGGTGCACCATCGTCGCACAACCAGGAGACATTGTCACTCTCCGGAGTCTCAGCAGGGCTAGAAGATCTAAGTATTTTATTGACGTCTCAGGCTCTGCTTTCGAGGTCATGATACAGATGGAGTGTGACGTCGCTGAAGAATCCGAGTACGACCGGAAGATAAGCTGTCGACTCGGATTTCGCCTTCTGCAGGAGTCTTGTTGGGGAGTTCTACAGTTGCCGGAGTGTGACCATCCTACTAAACTTGGCGAGGAAGCTGTTGTGCCCAACGACACAACTTGCTTCTCAGGACTCAGCGTAAATCTTAAGTGGCCGGTGCTTGATGATCATCCAGTTTCGGACGATGGCTGGGTTCATGTAGGGCTAGTGGCCGGCAATTCCTCCGCCCGATGGATTCTACTGCAAGCATTCCGAGGCTGGTTCTCGGACGAGCCGCGTAGGCCTCGCGACTGGAACCCTCGTGTTGATGGTAGTGTTGTGTTGAGAGGTCCTAAGTGCTGCCTAGCGTGTGCAATGGAAATGGCCAGGAACATGAGGAATGGCAAAAGCATAGGACTTATACTCTAGGTTGCAATACCATGCGGTGTTATACGGGACTCGAAGACAGGGGAAAATCCCAAGACCTTCCTCGCTCCTAGGCGTTAGACCTGCGTCCTCTGAACCTCATAATTAGCACCAGCAAAGGTTCGAAGACGAGATCAAACGCCGTGAGAGAAACTCGACAGCGAAGTCCTCACATCTTTCGTAGAGGAATCCTCCCACCTCTCACAGACTCTTGGACCTTCGGACTCCAGAGAATCCCTTGGAGCAGAAAGGAGATATTGCCGCCGCAACAAGGCAGTTTTCCTCCATAGCATGGCGGATACGGCCCTTCACCCCAAGATTCTAGAGCCTTGACCTATCGCAATTGGACCCGACTTCGAACATTCTGTCACTTCGCCGGCGAGTGGCTGCGGCTTTGAGGCTCATGTCATGCGGCGGCGTTTGTTACTTAGCGAGGCCTTACGATCTCTGCGTACCAGTTCCCGATGTTGTATGGAATTATTGTCATACAAATGTACAACCTTATATCGTCCAATATATTGTCCATAAATTTACGCCGTCTCGCTCGGAGTGGTAAGTTATTCCTGCGACTACTACGACTCGAACTATTCGAGCAGCAAAAACCGCGAGTACGCTCTACTGTAATGCCCGATGCTGTAGGACTATACTGCCCACTGCGTCGCACCACATATCGTGCCGCATTCGATTGGTTATCGAAGTACAGGTTACATGTTTGGCGAGCTCGACAACGGGTATGGACGTTATTTGAAGCATGAAGAATGACTCGATCACGGATCAAAACCTCGAGAGGCAGTTTGACCGGGGCAATTTCATATCGAGTCCCGAGCCCGACACAACCGGATGAGCCGACGCAAGGGAGAGTTGTTCTGATGATTCATAAAACTTGGACCCCATAGGATCTTTGAAAACATATCTGCTTTGCCCTGGAAAGACTTTGCATGGTCGCGAGCTGCTTCTAGTCCAAACAACAACCAGGTAGTCGGTACCTCTATTATTGTTATGGGACGACCCTGTGACGATGAGTCAAATTCGAAAACCTTGGTGGGCTGAGAAGCCGAAATCAACCCCCAACGGGCAAGATATGGGCTACTCCAGAGCCCTACCTGCGCAACAGCATGCTGGAACAGCTCGCCAATATTGGTGGGGATCTTGAAGCTGTGAGGGACCTTCTGGGAGAGAATGGGAAGACGGTTGAAAAAGAAAGAGGAATGCCAGAGGAGGTATATGTGGATCGCAAGTGGCCGAGACTGGCCGAGACCAGACCAGAGAGATGATGGGAGCTAAAACTGCAGGAGTAGCACGAGGAGCAGCAGGAGGAGAGAGATAAGCATTGGGAACAGGAGGCAGAGCATAGGGAAGAGGAGGAGGACGAGGAAGAGTAGGCTAACGGAGAAATGTAACTTCACACTTGGAGTACTTGGCTATGGTGAGATCTTAGCATAACGAATATAACATCAGTGAGCTTAGAATTAAGAAATGACAACTTCCAGAGTGTGTAGCTAATAACCTGGTCTCCACGTCTAGACTCATATCTGTGGCTTCCTTGTCCAGCCTCGCTCTTATGCCAAGTTCTCCCAGACAACAGTAGCTCCGACCTTTTTAATAAACAACTCAGGCATTCGGATACTTCGTAGTTCACTCACTTCAAGGGGTTTCTTTGGTAACTTAAAACCGAAGCGTCGTCGCCGGCTCTCGGACAATTGATTTGGCGGCGGCAATCTCCGGTGAAAGTGGAAACTAAAGTCCAAGTGTTCGAGCATCCCCATGCCCAAACAACCAAGCCCGGTGCCACACCCACCTAACCTACTCCCCGCCACCTCACCGACCTATCACGTCCCAAGCCATGCCCTCCGACGACCTCGCCCAATACGCCACCTCCACCCACGACTTCTACGCCCTCCTCGGCATCACATTCGAGACCTCCCCCACTGACATCCGCCGTGCCTACCGCAAAACCGCGCTCAAATACCACCCCGACAAAGTAGGCAACAATCCCTCCGCCGTCGAGAAGTTCCACCTGCTTCAGATCGCCTACGATGTACTCACCGACCCGGCCGTCAAAGCGCTCTACGACAATGCGCGGGCCGCGCGGCTGCAGAAGCAGCGGCAGAATGAGCTGTTTGAGGGGAAGAGGAGGAAGATGAAGGAGGATTTGGAGGCGAGGGAGAGAGGCGTCAAGAGGGGAAGGGAGGAGGAGGAGGAGGGGCCCGAGGAGCGGCTGGAGAGGGAGGTTAGGCGGTTGGCGGAGGACGGGAAGAGGAGGAGGAGGGAGAGGGAGGAGATGTTGAGGCGGGAGTTGAGGGCGGAGGAGGAAGCGGCGGAGGAGCGGACTGCGCCTAGAAATGAAGATAGGGGCGAAACGGATTCCCAGGCGCACGTCACAAGCAGGACGACAACACCGCAGACGGGCGTCCCGGAGATAGACCGCACGGTAAAAGTCCGCTGGCCGCGCGAAGGCGCAGGCGAACAGCTTGACAAAGACCGCCTGACCTCAATATTCTCCAAACTCGGACCCATCGAAAGCGCATTCCTCCTCAAAGACAAGAAGGCGAAGACAACAGACAAGCGGGAGAAGAAGATGATGGCGACGGGAGTGATTGTCTACGCGTCCGTCATCGGCGCTTACGCCGCCGTCGAAGACACCAAGAAGCAAGTTGGCGACGAATGGCTGATCTTCGACTCTGTTTTCTGGGCCAGGAATAAGGAGCCGAGTTTTCTGCCGCAGACCGACCCGTTACATGGTGATGATGCGAGCTCGACGACCCCGTCGACGCCCTTTTCGAGCCACAAAGCCTCCAACATCTCCTCTTCCCATTCTTCGATGTTTACACCTGCACCTGCCGGCAACGGCATATCCACCCCGCTCGGTCCATCTTCAACAACAAGCGCCAACGGGAACGGGCTCCGGAAAGTTCCCTCCTTCGCCTCCTTCTCGTCTGCGAGCTTGAATACGCCGTCGAAAACTTCGCCGTTCGGTAAGGGTCTTGGTCCGAAGAGTCCGAGCTTGGAAGAGATTACGATGATCAGGTTGCGGAACGCTGAGAAGAGGAGGTTGGAGGAGGAGATTAGGAGGGGCGATGAAGAGGCGGCTGCTGCTGCTGTGAAAGAGGCGGCCGCGAGGGACGGTGGGTAGAGGGTTGGTGATGTAAAGGTGGGAAGTGGTTCGTGGAGGTAGCTGGAGGTAGATTGTTTGATTTTGCGGTGGTGGATATTTGCCAATGGATGGAAACTAGCGATGCCATCAAGTGCTGATAGGCATCGCGAAATTTATTTTCATCACATTGGTGTTCGTCGGCACGTTCGGGGGGTCACCTGAGCAGAGACTTGCAGTATCGCTGAAATTCCCGGCAGCTTAGATCCCACAAATCGACACGCATGACCATGATAGAGAACACGAATACATGACTCTCATCAAGCAGCTTTAGTCATGCATTCCTCTCCCGATGCAGCACATCCACAACACCGCCCTGATTCCGATGCCAACTCGGCACAAACGCCTTAACCCTCACCTCCCCTCCCCCCTCCCCCCCTTCCTCCTCCCTCACAACCTTGAACTCCCCCCCACCACCACCACCACCCTCACCAACCATAACCTCCAACCGACAAAGCGCCAACCCCACATTCCCCACCCCAACCACCCACCTCCCCGCACTCCGCCCACTCGCCCTCCCCTCCGCCCCAACCCTCACAATATGCGCCCCACTCCCCGGCCCACCCTCTCCCCACCGCTCATCATACTCCAAC
>JAABUJ010000838.1_pt1 | contig 53130 bp, 46 predicted proteins | sample 5559131 | NCBI WGS metagenome assembly JAABUJ01 (sample SAMN10711875, study PRJNA513366) | rock metagenome | isolation source: Antarctica rocks | place: Antarctica: Victoria Land, Mt New Zealand nord | collected 2016-01-07
AAAGACGTTTCAGCAAGGGCTTTTCGTGGGACATGGACATAGCAATAGTTTTGACAGGATGATAGCGCTAGAGCCCTTTAGGCGTAGTGCCTCCGGGCGGAATAAATTACCTACCTACCTACCTACCAGCCACTACTCAAGTCCGAAGTTGGAACTGGGATCAGGTGGAGGAATCCCTTCGATATATCCTGAATTGGGTAGATCGAACAAGCTTCCTAGGAAGACCAGATAAGGCAAAACAACCAGCTCCTTGTCAAGCCCAGTTGACCATGCATAATGTCATTTTTCAAAGTAAGTCTCAACACTTGAACCTTGGACCATACATTGAAGTCATGCCTTCGAAAGGTTGAGATCCCCATCCTCTCCCCTCCCACCCATTTCGATATCATCCCGCTTTTCCTGCCGCAACCCACGCTCCTGACGTTTCTCGATCCTCGCCCACTCGGCCCTATCGGCCACCACATCGGTCTCGTTGGCCGTGATGCTCGCCGCCTCATCCTCGACCTCCTCAGCCAGCACTAGGTTCAAGAAGATAGCCAGAAACGCCGTGACGGCAAATCCAGTCTCCATGACGAGAACAATAGCATCAAAGAAGGCCCGCTTCGCGCGATCGTTGCCCGCGTAGGTAAAGACAAACGAGAACCAATTCGGAACTAGCGTGGTGCCGAAGCCGACTGACATGGCGGCCGTCAAGATGAACCGGTTCCGGCGCGTAAAAGGCACGGTGGAGATGATGCGGATGCCGGAGACGGCGACGGCGGAGAACAGGAACGTCGTCATGCCGCCCAGCACGGAGGCCGGGATCGCCACGAGCGCCGCAGCGAACTTAGAGAAGACGCCCACGAAGACGAGGAAGAAGCAGGCGGCGTAGCCGGCCTTGCGGTTCGCGCAGCGCGTCAGTGCGATGACGCCGTTATTCTGGGCGAAGGTCGACATCGGGGTGATGGTGCAGAGGCCTGCTAGCATGCCGTTGAGGCCGTCGGCGAGAACGCCGCCTTGGATGCGTGAGTCGAAGAGCGGGCCTTCGACTTCGAGACGCGAGACGTCGCATGTGGCTGTGATGTCGCCGATGGCTTCCATTAGTAGTACGATGTAGACGGCGAGTAGGGGTAGTACTAGCGGGCCGTAGACGCTGAGTTTGAAGATGGCGGGCGCGCTGTCGATGCCTGAACGGTCGAAATAGCTTGTTGCGCCGGCGATGATACAGCCCGTCAACAGCCCGAGAACGACGGCGCAGGACTTCATGATTGGGGAACCAAAACGTTCGCATATGATGATGGTAGCGAAGACGGAGAAGCCGAGTCCTATGAACTCAGGACTGCCCCAAGGAAGGGCGTGTGGAGAAGTGTTGCTGGGGCAGAGCACAAAGTTCCCACTAGTAGGACGTGTGAGGCACGTCCCGCTCCCGCCAGCCCAGCCCTGAAACCCGGACTGAATAAGAGAAATACCGATCAGGGTAACGGTAGGACCCGTGATCAACGGCGGGAAGATACGTTTGAGGTATCTCGGAGACGTAAAAGACAACGCAATCTCGAGAATCGCGCAAACACATGCAGTCCCGAGGATGGCGCCGTATCCGTCAGGGCAGGGGAGCTTCGTACCATCCGTCGCGGTAGGGCAGAAGCCCGTAGCATACATGTGAGCCAACCCTCCCGTGGCAACCGGTATGATACTGAAGCTGGTGCCCACGACTGAAATCAAGCCAGTCCCGATGAAATAGGGGCTTTTGTAGATGTGAAACCGGGTGATCTGAACGGCGGAAAGAACGCCGCAGACGATCAGAGAGGTCGACACGAGATATTGCGCTTGGGATCCGCCGAGGTTCGCACCTCCCTGGCCTGCGATGATGATCGGAGGAGTGATGACGCCAGCCAACATGGATAAGGCGTGCTGGAATCCTAACAGCAGCGCCAGCACCACCGGCATGTCATCGTTCAAACCGAAGAACGGAGCAGGCCTCCGTGATTTCCGCATGAAAGGGAGGTTCGGTGTGAAGAGGAAAGCGTAGTCATATTCACCTACAAGACCTGCCCTGCGTGACGTTGGAGCCAGTCACATCAAGATTACCATGACAGTACAACTTACTTCGTAGTGAAGGCGCCCAGATTATCACCAACGCTGGATGGTCTTTACAATTCCTGCGCGGGCTCCCTAAGTCCCTCCAACATAGAGAACAGAGTGTCAAGATGGACGACTCACCAGATCGGATTGGCCCTGATAGGGGCTCAAGGTCATTCCGAACCAAGGGGCGGAGATTCTTGAGAGGTCTTAGTCCGCAGGCAAGGCAAAAGCAGTCCCAGACCTCAGACGGAGGTTTTGAATAGAAGGTACTGCAGTGTAGGATCTCCAGCTTCCACTGAAAATCCACAAATTTGAATTCCAAGATGAAGACGATTGTACCTGCATGGGAAGAGATGTCGAGCAGGCACAGGCACGTTACACAAGGCCCCGGTTGGAGACAGGGAGAGTAGAGTAAGAGGTCAAACCACACAGGCTCCTTCCCAATTACAATAGCGCCAATCATCTTGTAGCAAGCTGTTTTGACATACTTCACGCTCTGGCCTGGGCCCTCCCTACCACCGTGCTGATCCATGGGCGGGGGAGGGCAACATATCATCAGTCAAGCCAATAACACAGTATCAGATGCTATATAGACAGATCGATAAGGTAGAGCTCTCCAAGAAGACAGATAAGGCCATTCAAGATGGCCCCGCGCGATTATGCAAGATGATGATAATGACTTTATCCGGGAATCATTTGGTGGTGTTGGGGAAACAGATGACTAATATATTTTAACCCCTCGGCCCAATGTTGATAGGCGGTCTCCGATGTGTTTCTTTGGAGTGCCTGCCGTCTTTGCTTCTGCGAAGTATTAGTTTTCCACAATTCGTTGAACAAGCTCGTTCTATCTAAGAACAAATATCGATATCAGATTTCCGGTTGCCATGATGTTAGACTCGAGAGCAGTGGGCTCATACATGAAAATGAGTGTTCCCTAGTCACAACCACAAGCTTCTTCTCCAACAGCCGGTGACGGCAGAGGCGCCCTTTCTCATAAATAGAGGTCTTCGTTTCATTGGCATTGCCATGTTCGAACGCCAGCGCATTTTATACTTCAGATATTCATCCCTGCGGAATATAGCGATGATTACCCGTCTCCAAAACCTCAATGGCATCGCCAACCCTAATGCTGCCCTCCACGGAAGCCGGGACCATTTGCATGCCGAAAAACCCATACTGAGGCCCACCCGCATCAACGTTGCGAAACTTCCTAAGCGTTCGATCTGGCTCGCTAGGATGCCTTTCTCCCGATATCGGATCGACGTTCGGGAGCTTGCACCGGGCCGTCCTGCAAGCTACGAAATACTCGTAGCCTCCAATCCGTATCCTCTTCCAGCCATCTTCAGCATACGCGTCCGGTCCGGTGATGATGAAGTTGGGCCGGAATCTGAGGGCGCTCAGTTTCGGTGCGTCTTCGAGCATATTCGTAGAGAGTTCCTTCACACTGGCCAAATTGAGGATATGTAGCGGATAGGCGTCGGGGAATCCGATGACTGGTTGATACCCAGCCTGCTCCATCCGCGGGGCGCATCGGTAGACCTCCCTCTCGTGCTTGTGATGGACTCTGAAGAGGGACAATGGATTTCTTATACCCAGGTAGTCTTTCAGGTCCGGTGGTACGTGAACGCCCATGTTGAGTGCCAGAGGAGAGTCCTTCCATATGGTCATCTCTTCGGTGGTGTAGCCGTTGTCTTTGATTTGGTCTGCCGTAGGGTGTAGAGGCACTCGGAATGACTCCTCTAGTACTCCGACCCTAAACCACCGGCACAGTTTAGCCCAGAGGCCTCTCCAGCCACCTTTTTGACACGGATACCGCACGATCAGAACCCCGCCACTCCGTACCTCGGCGTGATCTGGCGAGTAGGTTACAGACGCAGGATCAGGTACCCAAACTTCGGTTTTCAGTGTGAGTAGCAACCTGTGAATTCTCCCCGTGATGAACTTCCACATAGGGCCCGCCTTCTCAGAACCTTGCTTGTTGCCCGGCACGGGTTCGAGCTGAGCGAAAGTGAACTGCCGATCATGTTCCATGCCTGTGCGTACGACATTGCCCCTGTTGAGTTCAATCCCTGCGCAGCTTTTCACAGGATAAATCCACAAGCTCTTGATTCGCCAGAGGTCATTGCCATTCTTGTCTTTGCCTGGGGGCCCTCCTTTGGCATACTTTTTGTCAAATTCGTCGGCAAGGTTGCTTGTCACTCTCAAGCCTAGCTTCCTGCATCCTTTCGGCTCTGAACGTGCGGCTCGCCAGCTCGAGATATCAAAGAAGAGGAGCGCGATGATTGGACCGAGACAAAGAGGTAAGACAATAAGTAAATACATTCCCACTGGTAGATCAAACCGTGGGATAAAGCTCAAATGCTGGAAGAACATGTTGTCACTTATGTACGACGCTAAATGAAAGGAGTTTTGTGAGAACACCGTGCGAGTTATATATATGTATACCACTTCCTTAGCACTCGGGAAGGGTCTTGAGCTTCTTGCTCAGAATGTGACTCTTCTGACTCTCAAAAACACCCTTGTTATTTAACGCAGAACAAAAGTACCTTCAATTGTTTCATGCTGGATCCTTCGACATAGTCAAATGAAGTTTACCATTGAGAAGATTGCACAACTCCCGACCCAGGAAAGAAGATGGGGGTGAAGATGATGACTGAAATCTGTTAGCGGTTAGCCTTGGAGCCAGATTGCAGGGTTTGCGGACTTCGTTTCTTTATCATCATATTTAATATTACCTTCGCGCAGCAATGCCGCACGAGGAGCTCGAAGCTTAGACGTCCCTCGGGCTGTCTCCGTCATCCATGAATTGTCTTGACTATTATTAGCAAGGGCAATGTAGGGAAAACGTACCCGCCCAATTCATTGACTACACGGCCCCATGGCCGAGCATGATATCTCCAATTTCTCCTCTTCATCACCACGTAGGCTATACTGCGCCCCTGAAGATAAAACACTAAGAATTTCAAGATCGCCTCCCCACCGTCTCCGCGTCGCAAGCCCTGCTGAACCTGACATCCAGGCATTACAAGCCGATCCCTACCGGTCTCAGGCAGCTCGATGCTCTTCTCCAAGGGCGCAGGGCAGGTGGAGTAGATGAGACTGAGCATACATTGGCGGGAGGCTTAACGAAAGGGCGTTTGACGGAGGTGTATGGACCTCCGGGGGTGGGGAAAACGACGTTTGCGTATGTTGGTTGGACTTCTGCTCTGTTGTCAATTATGTACTTTTGATTTTGCTTGAAGTCCGTTTGCGCACCTGCCCTCTTTCAGGCTGCTATATCAATGTTTAGCCTCAACAAGATTCTGATTGAAGTTGCTACAGGCTTCAATTGTGCGCCAATGCGCTTCGTTCTGGGGATAGGGTCTTATGGATAGGTTAGATTTCCCGGGCAAAAATGAGGCCTGCTACCCAGCTCCCCTCTCTCACCATATTGCAAAACATGTTACTGATAGTAGGAAAACAGATTGTGCATTTCCCGTGGTAGGGTCTCGTCTTCGCCAGATATCATCAAACTCTGAAGCACCAGAATCTTCGGAAACGGCTCCAAGCATGGAAGAGCTCCTCAATCGTTTATGTTACTTCGCGACCCCTACTCTCCCACATCTGCTCGCCCTACTCCTCCATCCAAATCCAAACTTCCCGCCCGATAAGACCGGCCTCATCATCATCGACTCCACATCGACTCTTTTCGCAACAGCCTTCCCAAGACCAACAGATACTTCCAACGCGAAACAAGCTAATGGAAAGATGAAGGATACAATACACTGGGCAGCCAGTAGAAGATGGTCCGTCATGGGCGACTTTGTGTCGAAATTGAGCAAGCTGGCAGTCACACGGAACATAGCAGTCCTGCTGACGAATCAGACGACGACCAAGGTCCGAGCAGATACGGGCGCGCTATTGCGTTCAGCGATGCATGGAGCCAGTTGGGATGCTGGGATCTCGACTCGCATTGTTCTATTTCGGGACTGGGCGCTACGTCCGGGGGAGGGCGAGGGGGAAGGAGGGCACAAAATGCAAGCAGTGAGATACGCGGGGGTATTGAAGGCTCAAGGAGCTGTGTATAGTGATGGAGGAGGTACTGGTAGGGTTGTAGCTTTCGCCATCACAGATGTAAGTGGTCATTCTTTGCATTCTTGATGTAGAGACGATACTAAAGGCAGCAGAGTGGGCTGGAAAGCCTGGAACCTATTCCTGCGAGTTCAGACATCGGACTTTTACATATGCTACCAGGGCCGCCACTCAAACGGAAGCGTGAAGAGATCGCCGACAGCCAATCTGAAGATGAAGAGCACGGTTCGGATGAAGAATTTGGATGGGTAGATGATGTTGACCTAGCGCCTGAGGGGCTTGTGGATCATAACGGCAATGCTGGCGACAACTACGAAGAAGGTTTTACGAACGCCAATAGCTAGGTCGCTTCCAATTTTGGATTGGGATTGAATGTTCCGCCTCGTCACGAACTCCGAAAACTACCAGTACTTCGGGCAAGTCCAATCAACCCAAAACGCACAAGAAACATATCACGACCACCGCCCAGTCCCAACCCTAGAAGAATCCAGAATGGTCGACACTGCTGGACCCTGGCTCGCATGGACCCGAACGTAGAGCGGCCGGCCTGAGCCCGCTGAGCTGCGCCACCCTCTCTCAGCAAAAGCTAGGCATTAGAAGTGCGCCAGGCGACTCTCTAAGTCAACAGCTTTGGGGGTTGCTTCATAGGCGGCCTTACCTGGGAGCGGCACCCAAGTCATCTGGGCCACATCAGTAGGGTAGTAACCATAATTTTGATGTACGCCTTTCTAAGGGTTGCATGGTCGAGCTTTAGTCTCATATATCAATTATCCCTAACCGCATATGTCGAAGAGCCACATTCGACGCTCTTCCCAACACCCACAGAAGACCACAGAAGACGCTAATCGCTACAAACTTCATGTCCATCGTCGCCGATACTCAGACCGCATCGCAAGAGGCAAAGTACGATCTAATGTGCTGAGGGAGCACCTCTCGAACTCTGGAGCATCCTAAACCATCTCCGCCATGACTTATCCTCCAACCAGCACGCAACTGGCACAAAGCGCAGACACTCACACGACTTTTCCTCATCAACACCGTTGCCAGATCCTTGGGGATGATATGAAGCTCCACGAGTCCAAATTCCGTCCAATTCGTCGCGCCATTCTCGATAGATGGTCCACGCGCCTCCGACCTGTCTCCATCATCCCCTCATTTCCGAAACTGCTAAACAACACCCCTCATCCAATGACAAAATCAACAGCCCACCACCGCCGTCTCGGACACCCACCTGACCGCTCCATCACCTCTGATCAATCGCACGCAAGTCGCCCGGTCCTGCGCTCCTCTCCAAGCCCAAAACAGTAACACCACTTCACCCGGTATATTCGACGACGCGGATTTCTACGCCGTCCTGCTCAAAGAACTTGTTGTCCAGCGGATGGCTGATTCCAACACCGCCCCTTCACTGCCGTCTGTATCCCGCAACCTCTACACCAGCCACGGATGCGATACCGGCGATCAGACCGAAGGAAAACAAGACAGAGATTGTCGATACGAAGGCGAGTCAAGCCCAGAAGGTGAGATCAACGGTTCATGAAGAACTGGTCAATTCCACGGTCCCCGAGAATCGACGTCGATGGGGGGATTGGATATCGCTTATTCGGACGCAGGGTCGCGTTGGGCGAGGATGTCGAATTGGATGGTAAGAATGGTGAGGACGGGGTGGAGGAAGGGCGTGTACAGTTATTGTTTTGACGATGCCGGAATGACAAAGCTCGGTGTCAATATTGAAGTAATCGAGGACGAGTGCGAAGAAGGAGCTGGCATTTAGCAGGGATGTTATCGCAAATACGGATAGAGCTCTTCGTGCTACGTATGTAGATGCTGACTGGTACGACGACTAACCAGAAGACTGCCGAAGTCTTAATGCTGCTTTCAGCAGCTCCACCACTTCATTATGCCCACCGCGACGTGCATATGACAGTGGTGTTCGACCATCATTATCTTTTGAGTCTGCCTCAACATCCTCATGTTCTATCAGCAGTCTCACCACTGCCTCATGCCCATTCTCAGATGCATATGACAGTGAAGTGCGACCATAGTAATCTCTTGAGTCTATCTCAACTTTCTCATGTTCTATCAGCAGTCTCACCACTGCCTCATATCCACGCTGAGCTGCATGTGACAGTGAAGTTTGACTATTTGAATCTCTTGAGTTTATCTCAACATCCTCTTGTTCGATCAGCAATCTCACCACTGTGTCATGCCCAAGTTTAGCTGCACATGACAGCGGCGTTTGGTCCCGCGAGTATGCGTTGACATCATGGCGGGCGGCCAGTAGTCTCCGAACCAAGTCTTCAAACCCAAGACAAGAGGCAGCCAGTAAAGGGGTTTGACCGTCGAATTTGTACCAGTGCTGTACGACAAGGTCCTGCACTGCCCACCAAGTGGTAAATTGAGAAGATTTGGCTTCGAAAAAGGTCAGTACTAAATCCATCAACTGCTGATTTTGCCTCATATCGGCTTGACGAGCGTGCTGTGGCCAGTGCACAGCTGCATAGCACAAAAAATAATGAGCACGAATAAGCTTGGGGATTGTAGTAGAATGAAATTGTGCAATATCCTTAAATTCAGCTTGCGCTAGATATGAGATACAAATATTGGCAATAGCAAGGTTCGACTGAGTTGAATTTAGTGAGTGTTTCCAACATGTCGAGGCGAAGTCGACGCTACTTGAAGTGTAACGCATTGGCTCCTTGCCGAGAAGGAATTCTTTTGCTGTTTGATGGATCAAATATATCTTTTTACGCTCGATGATCACGAAGAGGCCACAGAGATTTCGGATCTTTCTTCGGAAGGACTCCTCAGGTTCCAGGTCTAAGTCTTGAGACGATTCGTAACGCTCCCCTTGCCCTAATCTCTCGCCTATATTGAACGCAATATTCATCTCCTTTACGGTCATTGGCCTGACCGCCACAACTACTATTTCGAGCAATCTCCTCGCTTGGCCCGGGTATTTGCTTCGCCCCAGAATTTTCTCATAAGCATCGGATACAGACAAAGGCATACTTTCCACAAGTCTCTCGAGTCGCTTTGGGGTAGATTCAAGCGTCCGTTCGAGTTCGTCGAAGACAAAACGTAGCCAGAGGTAAGTCTTATTTTCCTTCATTTTGAGATGTCGAGCGAGTTGCGCTCGAACAAGTTTATTGAGCCCCTGGGCTTCGCAGATCTTTGGGATCCTGTCATCGATCACCAGATCGATTTCACGCCCGATCTTCTCTGATTCTTGGTCTCCTCTCAAGGTGATAGAAGGAACGTTCTGAGAAGTAAACCTCAGTCTAGTCTCAATCTCAGAGTATGGTCGACTCGTCAATAGAAACTTCATCTTGGTGCGCATCTTCTCCCCATGGGAATAAAACGTCCCTAAGACTTCGATTAAGATATTTCTCTCCGACTCTTCGCATTCATCTAGAGCATCCAAGACGCACACGACCTCCCCAGCAGCAGAATCCGCTGCAGCTTTCCGCAAGATATCCCATAATGTGCGGGGCATATTACGGAGCTGTGCGCCATTGGACCGGAACCCCTCCAATGCATATTTGAGTAGCGCCGGCTTCTGTTCAAATAGCTGATGCAGTATTGCCGAAAGAGCGTTTGCAGCCGTCCGCCGATTGGCATCGTCGTCTTTGAAGAAGAAGTAGCAGACGGATATCTTGCTGTCATCCTTCATGAGAAGGTTTTCGTCAATAAGGGCCTTTGATAGTACAGATTTCCCACAGCCTGGGTCAGCAAACACGTAGAGCAATTCCGGTGTATCCCTTTGGTGCCAGCGAATGAATTTGGGGTGTTCCAGGAACCATTTACAGGTCTCTGGAGCCCTCTTTTCGTTTCGGTCTTTGTCTTCTCGATAGCCTGAAGCAAGGCACTGGAGCACTTTCAATTCTTTCTTAGTTAGACGGAGCTTATTGCGTGCCTGTTCAGTTATCTGCTTTAGACTCCCAGAGACGAGCTGAAAGCTACCGTCTTCGGCATTCCGAAACTTGTTTAACATAGTATGTGCGACATTCAAAGGCTTGCAAGGATGGCAATCGAGACAAGCAGACTCTTTGGGCACAAGCTTTTTGTTCTGATTAGCACTGATCTTCGTGACGGTAGAATGTAAAACCCACCGGCTCTGCGAGTTCAAATTTTGTCAAGGAACCTCTCAGCCAATGTGGTATCACAGCATTGGTGATTAGAGTTGGTCTAGTCTCATAGAAACATGTAACCTCAATGTTGTCTGTCCGGGTCACTGATATCTAATCAAGCTTGATCTCACTTTGAGCTATTATCAAGTTCATGTGACCAAAGACAATACAAAAAAGACTGTCTTCAACACTCATTACAGCAAATATGAGTTCACAGCTATGCCCTTTGGGCTATGCAATGCTTTGGCGACATTTCAGTTGATGATGAACTCTATATTATGGAACTCACTCAACAAATTCTGCCTAATATATCTCAATGACATACTGATCTTTTCTGACTCAATTTCAGATCATCAGAAACACTTGCAGATCATTCTCAGTATCTTAAAGAAACATAAGCTATATGCTAAGTCTAGCAAGTGCACTGTTGAGGCAGAAATCCTTAAGTTTTGTGAACATATTGTGAAGTAAGGCACACTACAGTCAGCCTCTGTCAAGATATCAGTCATTAAGAATTGGTCTGCTTCAAAGACAGCACATCATGTACAGCAGTTTCTTGAACTGACTTTGTGTTACATTCTGACCAGAGATTCCTCTAGTATAGAGGCTAGAAGTTAGAGCTTGTGATATAAGAGAGTTTCAGGCATGTTGAGTTAATCAGTAGCTAATAGTATGTTAAGTAATGATTGCATTGAACATGCTCATCTTCTTAAGAAAGATAATTGGTATATATATCAGACTGCTCATCTTGCTTACTTATAAGCACTGTAAATCAGCTTGCTCAGCTCACTCATGAGCACTGTGAACTTATACTGAGCTGTATATCTTTAAGATGTAGTTTACTGAATCTACACATTTAATAAGTCTATCAAAACAATAATCATAACACTATTCTCTCTTTTCAGACACTAGTTCTCTAAAATCTTATTTAAACAAAAGTTTCTGCCTTTGTAATCTGTAAGCTTCTCATGATGAAGTCATTTAAAACATACAATTATCTTTATCTTTATCAATTCATTAATAAAGATGATGATTCAGTGTTGACTATCTGTCTTCACTGTTTCAATCTCTTAATTCTTTGCATAAAGATGAAGAATCATTCTAAGTGTGCTGAGTATGTTCACTGTGATTGTTTATGTGTTAGTGTGTTGTGAAAATCTCTTAACTGTATACATAATAAACTTAAGTCTGATCTGTCTGTTGCTAAAAAAGAACTGACATGAGCTCTTGCTAAAGTTGCTTGTCTTTATAAGACATTAAAATATATAAAAGATAAAGTTGCTGAGAAGACACTCTATTTTACTTAAGAACTTGCTGATGATAATGATGATGTTTCTGAAGATAAGAACAATTTTAATTCTTTAAATCTCTTATTTTTAAATTTCTAAAATGATCTTATCTCTACAGTCTCTTCTTCTCAAACTGCTGAAGCATTCTCACACAGTTAAGTAAGTTATTCTTGAATTTTTATGTGCTTTTTAAAGCATCATATTCTTTTTACTTAATGAAATAATAAGCTTTCTCATTAATCATTCTCTTTTCTAAAATGTTCTCTACTTCATATTCAGTTTTAAATTCAACAGATATTTATTTGATCTGAAGTAATATGAACTGATTGCATTGCTGAAGCATTAATGTGTGAAATACTGAGTGTATTCACATTTCTTAAGATAAATTTAGCTTATAGCTTAGCTCTTTGATGTTTTTCTTAATCATGAATGACTCAATGCTCTTGTTTATGAGTTTCTTGCTCTTCTTCTTCATTTACATGTTATTCATCTATAAATATACTCTCTCATCAATCTTAAATGATTTTATCTCTGTTGTTTATTCCTTCTGCTCTTCAATTCTCTTTGTAAGATTGATATACAGTTTCTTAAGCTCAGCAATATTCAATATTACTTTCTGACTCTAAGATCTGTGCACTCACAGATCTCTTCAAACCTCTGAATGATATTCATAGTTCACTTTAAATAACATTTTTTCTGTGATTTCATTTTATGCATTGTTGTATGTAAACTGTATTATCAGCAGCAGTTGTACTTAATTGCTCTGTTTTATGTTGACATAGTGTCACAAATATGTCTTGACTGTCTAATTCATTCATTTGCTCTATTCATCTATCTGTAAGTAATATGCTATTAACATCTTATGTTTTATTCTGAGTTCTGCTGTAAGCATTTCTCAGAATCTACTTGTAAACAGCTTGTCTCTATTGATGATAAACTTCTTTAATAGTCTGTGATTGCTAATTAATTCTCACAGTATAATGTACATCAACACTGATGCTGTTGCAGTTTCTCTGAATGAAATGAACATTATGTACTTCATTAATCTATTCACTATAATCAATATACTGTCAAATCTGACTTTTCATGCTGAGTCCTTGAACTTTAATAGCTTTATAATGAAGTTCATGATAACAGACTCTCAGGGTGCATCTAATGCATTTAGTTGTGTTACTTCATCATAATGTTTATCTCTTTAAATCTTATTGTGTCAGCATAAATCACATCTAACAATGTATTCTGTAATTCAATTGCAAAGATCATCTAAGTTGCATCTTCTTCATATAAGATCTTCTGTATGTTTAACTTCTAAATGTTCATCAGCCTGACTGTCATAACATACTTTAATGAGTTCTTCATCTATCAAGAAAGCATTCTTCATCTTAAATGTTGCTGTCAAGTCTTTTATAAGTGTTTCTTTCTTGTCTTCATGCAGAATTTCAATGTAAATTGTTTTCATTTCTTTGTAATCAGATTGTCTACTTAAAGTGTCTGCATCACTGTTCTTATTACTCTTCTTGTAATAAATCTAAAATTAAAAGTCTGCTAACTGTTTCATTCAGTGAACCTATTGCTGATTCAGTTACTTGATTATTGTGAAGTTTCTCAGATTCTTATGATTTGTAAAGATCTAAATAGATTTGCTTATATTCACAAAATAAGATCTTCAATCTTGCAGTGCTTTCACTATTGCAAGAAGTTCTTTGTTGTAAATCTTATATCTTTTCTTGAATTCTAATAACTTTCTAAATTGATATATAATAGACTTCTTCTGTCTGTCTTTAATCTGATATAGGCATGCTCTGACTGCAAAATCTGATATGTCAGTTTTCAGTATCTTTTTGCATGCTTAATTGAGTATTCACAGGTGTGCAGTTTCACTAAGATTTTTCTTTAATGCACAGAACACATTCTTCTGTTTCTTATCTCAATGTTATCTTTTGTTCTTGCATATCAAACACATAAGAGATTTCACAATTTTTGTGTAATTTAATATGAACTTTCAATAGTAGTTCATCAATTCTAGAAAGACTTGTACTTTCTTAACTTTCTTTAACATTGATTAGTTTCTGACTACTTTTATCTTCTTTAAGTTCTTTTCAATTTGTCTAGATCAAATGACATATCTTAGAAACTGTATTTTCTTGATTTTAAACCTGCTTTTTGACTTTTTCACATACAGAGCTCTCTCATTGAGCTTTGCTAAAACCTTATGTATGTGTTTGCAGTGCATCTTGAGATCATCTGAATAGATCAAAATATTGTTGAGATATGTGATCACAAAATCATTGAGATACTCTCTTAATGTGTTGTTAATGAGTCTCTAAAAGATGACTGAGATGTTCTTGAGCCTAAATGACATAATAATATACTCATAGTGTCTATATCTTGTTTAAAATGTCATTTTTCATTCTTTGCTCTTCTTTATGCATACACAGTAGTACACTTTCTTCAGATCTAGACTCATAAATCATTTAGCTTTCTTTAGTCTGTCTTGTAACTCTTTTATCAGCAATAGAAAATAACTGTCTTGATAAGTTATCTTGTTGAGTTGTCTATAGTCAATACAAAGTTGCTTAATGTCATTCTTTTTTAATACAAACAGAATCAGATATTCTACTGATGACTTCAATGATCTGATGAATTCTCTCTTTAAATTCTCAACAAAATAGTCTTAAACTTTCTTTAGCTGATTCTCACTCATAAGATAAAGTAACATTCACTTTAGTTTTCTTCTCTCTAGTAGCAGTATCTCATGATCTCAAGACTTATACTCTGATAAGTTCTTTTCTGATTGTTTAGAAACATTATATGCATTCTCTGTTACATAGAGTTCTTTGTTGATTCAGTTAATCTGTGAATTTTTTTTGTGTAATCAGAGCATTTCTAGTATAGTGTCATACTTGACTGACTTAAAAACATCTAGTTTTAACTTCTGTAAATCATTTTTTATTATAACTTCAATATAAACTTCTTTATAAATTTATTCATATTCTCTGTTGACCATATACACTTGTGTAAGCTTAGACACTCACCACAGTGTCAGTTCTAGCTGTTTAATTGCTTTTTACAAAATAAAGTTATTGATTGTTTCTGAATCTATCATTGCTTAAAGTTGTCTCTTCAGTAATATCTTAACATCAATTCATATCTTTTGATCATTGTCAGTTCATTAAGACATTAAAAGCTTCTTTGTCTCTAGTCTTACTGAGAAAGCTTAAGATTTTTTAACTTCTTTAAGCTCTTTACTTTTATTGAAGTTTCTTAAGCTCTGCTTATGCTTCAAAGTTTGTCTTATGATTCAGTAAACTTTCTTCATAGTTCTTTAAATCATACTGATTTCTCATCAATTGTAATCAGTTTTGTATAGTTGTCAGTTTTTTTTCTGATGATTCATTCTGAATGTCAGTACACCTCATACTGATTATATTTGTATTAAATGAGATTCTTTAATGCTTTTACTTTGTTAAGAAACTTAGATGACATGTATTCTTCTATGTACATTCAATGTTCTTCTGTGAGCATTACATAGTCTATAAATAGACATATCTTAATTTCATAATCTTTTCTTAATCACTCTGACATTTCTTAATCTTATATTGTGAATCATATCATTGTCATCAGCTCTTCTAGCTATACAGCTGCTGTTTCTGCTTCATGTTGTTTACTAACAATAACTTCTTCTTGAAGTGTCTGCTGCTGTTTTTCTAGCAGAATTTCACATCATTTTAAATGTTAATTCTTAAGATGCTCATAGCTCTATTTAAGTTTTATGTTAACTTCTTAATTGTCAACATTCTCTGAATCTGCATTCAAATTCAGATACATTTAGATAAGATCTTCTTGATCTTAAGCTTCTGCAGTGTCTATCTTCTAAGTTCTGTAAATATTAATCTCTTCAATCTTGTCTAAGTTGTCTCTGACAACTTTCTCTAAAATAATTAATCTCTTTAATTCACTTATTGTAATGTAATTGATACTGTGTCTCTTCTTAAGCTTCTGTGATCATCATCTAACTCTGTCTTTACTGCTCATGTACACAAAGCAGTTGTCATCATAGCAGGCTGTTTAGCTCAGTTAATTATGCATTATCACTGAGTCTACTGTTGCAACTTCTTTTCTCTGTTATTAAGGTTTCTTGCAATTCCTGACAAGATGTTCAGATTTATTACAGTTATAACATTTGTGAATCTCTGCTCATTGAGTATAAGACTTAATGAATTGTTTATTGTAATGCTCATACTCTGCTGACCTAGCTCATAACTTCTAATTGTGCTTCTTAATATTATTGAGATTCATTGAGTCTTCTTGCATTCTAATGATGAATTATCATCTTTACATTCTTAAAGCTATATAAGATCTCATCTTCTTTATTCATCATTCTCACTGTTAACTATCAATGTTAATAAAGATATCTATCATCTCTTAAAGTTCTTTGAGGCAGTCTCTTCAGACTATCTTGTCTTTAATATCTTCACTTAATTCTCAATAATATTGCAATACTAAGACATCATCATCTCAGTTAGTTAAGGCCACAATGTGCTGAAACTTCACTGAGTACTTAACTGCTGACTTATTCATCTTTAATATGTAAAATTGTTGTTTTGCTGCTCTTTTCTCATTAATCACTTTAAAAGTCTTTTGAAGTTCTTTCTTAAACTTCTTGAAGTTGCTGAAGATCAACTCTTCATTGATGTCTTATTTCTTCAGTGACTTATCTAGAAACTTATGCAGTTTAAGATTGACTCAGTTGAACACTGCATTCTTAAGATAGACTACTGTGTATAAATCTTTGTTTATTTCAGAGCTGAACTTCTTCTGATTGAAATCTATATATAAATTAAGCTTTGTCAAGAAGCTTTGCAACTTCTTATATTTACTGCTGAACACATTCAGCATCAGTATCTTCAGTATATTGTTCATCTTTTATAGATCTTCAAGATTCTAAAAATTGATTATGCTGATAAAGACTGCTTTCTGTGTGCTGACTGACATGTCTTATATTGTAAGAATGTTCAATGTGTTACATTCTGACTGAAGATTCCTCTAGTATAGAGACTAAAGGTTAGAGCTTGTGATATAAGAGAGTTTCAGACATGTTGAGTTAACTGATAGCTAGTAGTATGTTAAGTAATGATTGCATTGAACATGTTCATCTTCTTAAGAAAGATGATCTGTATATATATTAGGCTGCTCATCTTGCTCATTTGTGAGCACTGTGAATCAGCTTGCTCAGCTCACTTGTGAGCACTGTGAGCTTATACTGAGCTGTACACCTTTAAGGTGTAGTTCACTGAACCTACATGTTCAATGAGCCTATCAGGATGATGGCCGTAACACTTTGTACTATTGATGATTTGTACAAGAATTTGCATGGATTGCAGCACCGCTATTGAATTTGCTTAAGAAGAACAACATTGAGTTGTGTACAAAGAAGAATTGACTCATTGTCTGAATGGCACTATGTGACAGTGTCTTTCAACAGCTTAAGAATGCACTTACATCTGAATCAATACTTATTCAAGTAGCTGTATGCAAACTGTTTACTATTGAAATGGATGCTTCTGAATGAGCAATTGACTGTGCCCTGATGCAGAATGAAATCTCCCAAAGCCTATCAGCAGGTTTTCGAGGCTGTTTGATCCTTTCTCCAAGTCCTGCAGAACAGTCTTAGACGCGTCATTGCCCATTATTGCGGCCATGTATAGCTGCCATCGCGCGGTTGAGGCAGCTGCTGTGCCTCGAAATGGGGTGCCCAAGAAGACAATTCCAGCAGTGGACGCAAGTAGATAACCGTATTGGGAGGGATCCCTCGAAGCGCGCTCGAGTGCCTAAGTATGCCGGTGTCAGCAAGCTTGACTCTAGAGAAAGCCTCGCTGCCGTACAGACGACCCAGCCCTAACTCTTAGCAATAACAGATGGATCAACTCATACCTGGGCAACTATGATACCGCCGAAGCACGAGCCAATAAAGACAAGCGTCCTCTCCCCTAACTGATCGTCCTTCTTCCCGTGTACCATGTCAAGCAAGACTTGTCCAAGGTCCACAATCGACACATGTTGTGCGTTGCTCGAATAATTGGAGTTGTAATCAAATGCCCAGATACGTGCCTGTGGTAACACTTTCGGCAGCATGTCTTCATCACGAAGCCAGTGGCACTCTCCACCCTCCGCATTTTTGCCATTCTTATAGGCAGTCCAGGTTTTGGCCGCGGTTGTTTGAAGTCCGTGGACTGCGATGATACTAGTGGTGTTAACGTGTAGTTCGGAGCGCATCATCAAATTACCTACTCGAGCGTTGTGCCGCCATTGGAACCATTCCTTGGGATCAGTCGTTCCAGTCTTGGTAAGCCGTGCCGGGTATCCTAGTGTCCATAAGCTCTCTCTGATATGACACTTGAGAATTTGACGCACCATGACACTCTGGATCGTGACGGTAATGCTCTCTGAAAGCTGTTCGGGGTCTCTCAGACTAAGATCTTCTAGGATCAGAGCAGGAGGTAAAAAGCGATTGATGTATAAAGGCTAACTTAGGTGGCTCGTTATTCAACCTCGTCGAACGAGGCTGTGCCACGAGGCTGCATAGCTTCGGTGGGCTTCTGATGGCTATGGGTGAACCTATAACCTATCCCCATGGATCGCAAAACAACGAATAATGTCCGCAAACTGCGTCTAAAACGACAAGCTATGAAGGTACCATTCTTGATGGACTATCAATTGAACAGGCAGTTTACAATTAGATCGGATTGAGACGCCGCCATGCCTCCGTTACACAGTCGCTCATTCGACAACGCTTCCTGGTCAGCCTCGAATAGGACTAGACAACGCTATTCAACTGAACCAATTCCTGCAAAACGACTTGTGCACTCCTGAGCTCGATCGATTAACACCACACTTATGGCTAGTATGTTCAAGGGCCATACTTTGATAGGGTCTGGGAATTTCACCAACTGATTCGTGGGGAGTTGAGGTTTCCACGCCCCGGAGCTCTCACATTTCCCCTTTGCATCACCAAGCTGTTCGAGGACGAGAAATCGTCCCAACCGAGGCCTCCAAACTGCATCTCGTCTGGCACTATCGCCAGATATTCATCAAACCCATTCCGAAGTACTTACTTTCACACGCGTTCTGGGAATACCTCGCCCTCCAGCCCGCTGGCTTCCGCAGCGCCGCGATCGGCTTTATGCGAACGTACTCTTTCTTGGTGTGTTCAGAGTCGGACTTCTTTTTAGCACAGGAAAAGCGCCTGATCCCCAGAAACGATCCCAATGACCCCGAAGCGCCCCACATTACGTGGGAATCCTTTTCCAGATTCATCTCTTCCTTTGACAGCTATGGAGACGAGGATGTGTCTCCGCGATACAGCTATGGCGAGCTTCGCCTCACTAGGCTTAATTTCTATTCTCGCATCTTCTTAGGAAAGCTCACCTATCACCACATCGATGCCCAATGGGGCCCGTATATCAACGGGATCATGGCCCCAATCTTCGCAGTTTTTGTCATCTTTTCCGTGACTCTGAGCGCGATGCAAGTGGAATTGGCTGCCCAAGGGATCACCGACATGGAACCTCGATGGGCTGCCTTCGTATTCACATCAAGATGCTTCTCCGTGGTTGTTTTGGGTCTTATAGCATCTGTTGTGGTCTGCGTCAGTGTGTTCATGGTATACTTGTTTGTTCACGAACATGTGTTTGCGCTACGGATACTCAAGGAGAAAAAGGCGAAGCCCCACGGCGGAGCTTGGAAGAGCCGGAAATCAGGGGTGGTATGAATGCCTGCGGTCTCACTGGCTGATATGAGTAAGTTGTTGGGGGGGGCTACGCTGGGTGAAACTTGGGTGGAAATGCAGGTCAGGACTAAGAATACAATAGAGTAGAATGGACACGGCAGGTGTGTCTTCTGTTGACTTTTCGAGGGTAATTCATGATGATGCTTTGAACGATAGCTTATTCAATATATCGGCACCAGAGAACGGGCCTCTTAGGGCTCGAAAAAGCGAGACGTCGAACGGCGATCCATCTTCGGGATTTCGCACCGCCATCGAAACGTCTACAATTTCTTACTAGGTCGGGAGTGCTCTCAGCGCATACACCTGCAAGAGAGTCATTATCGATGGGTTATGAGAAACGGACTGTGTTGAAGACTTGATCTATAGGCTTGCAAGCTGTTTCAAATGCATTCGTATATCATCAAATCTAACCTTTCAGACGAAACCCACTACACTACATCCATCTCACCTTCTTACCATCTCACCAAACCAACTATAACACTCTCCGTGTGCTATATCTAACTCGTACTTCATCCACATACCCCCACTCCAAAACTCCCACGCGCAGACCCCAACGCGCATTGTGCGCGATCAGTTGAACCTGGGGCCACTGGAGCGGGTAGGTCAGTTTGAAGAGGAGAGTGGGGGTTCTCTTTGTATATCAGCCCCGGTAAACAACCTTTCCATCTCAGGGTCCCTTACCAGGTTTCCATTCATGTCGCCGTCCGCCACCAAGTTCAGTTCAAGCCAGGTCAGGGATACAACACGATACGACACAGACGATACGATGACATCGTGGCCCCTCGTACGGATAGCTACAGCTACAGCTACAGCTACAGCGAGGCACAGCTACAGCCTGACGTATATCCGGTGTGCTCGATACCCTCACTCAGACATGCAGTCCACGCCCGCGTGTAAGTTTTCGAGAGATCTGTGTTCCTTCAAGAGGAACCCATAACATAACCCGCAACAAACATCAACATAAACGTAAACACAAAGTCAACCTTCCAACCCACCCCTCCCTCCGTCTCTCGTGCCTCGTGCCCCCCAAACCCATCACCAAAGACCAACACCCTAACTTACACGCCCCAATCGGCACCCACCCACTCACCCGCCGGTCCAGGCCGAGCGCCTCACCGCCTCACCGCCTCACCGCCTTCAATTCCCTGCTTGACTGCGCGGTGCCCGTAGAGTATACCTACTAAAGGTACTGTACCTTAGGTTCAAATAGCTTTAGTAGAGGCGCCCGGGGCGATCTTCCGCTTCCCACGTGCATGCCTGCATTGCCGCTGGCGCAGAAGTACCTTTATTTTAGGTACTTTGCTGTACAGGTGATCCGGGGTAGGGGTAGGGGTGGGGTTGTGGGCTGCGGGTGCGCTTGTCGCGGGATATATTGTCGACACTGTTTGTGTATGGGGGTTTGGGGAGGGTGGGGGTTGAGGGTTGGGAGTTGGGGGTTGATTGATTTTAGGTGTGCGGGAGAGCGAGTAGAAGGGTTGAGACGAGGAGGAAGAAGAGACGGAGGAGGCGGAGTAATAGGGGAAGGGTGAGGGAAGAGGGGGAGGGAGGTCGAGCGTCGGTGTTGAGCGCGACCACTATACCACATGCCTCTTGGATATATCCGTAAATCTAGGACTGATACTGAGGGGGATAGACATCCTCCCCACCAACAAACAAAACCCAACGACCGTTTCAGCTTGCCTGCCAACTGCCCGCCAACTGCCTGCCAGCTGCCTGCTTGATTGCCTGGGCAATCTGTCGAGAAGGGAGATCTACGATCAGATGCATCAGGTACAGTGGGATGACCTGTCAAGTTCGCAGCGTGCAGCTGGCCGTACCTCGTACTCAACCTTACATGCAGTGGAGTGCAGTGCAGTGCAGCGCAGTATACCTTAGTGCGGCGCGACGCGACGCGGGCGCGGTTCGTCGGTTGGCCGGGTCGTGGCCCGCCGAAAGGCGGTCAACTCACCGCGTTGCCCCTCTGTTGTTCTTTTGCTGCTGCGAGTGGGCTTGGGCGTTGGGCTTGGTTCCTGTTCCTGTTCCTGTCGATGTTACGTTGGGGTAGTTGTCAGCTGGCACACCCTCTACTGTACTTCGTTCCTGGGCGGGCCTTGATGGATTTCAGGTACGGGGACAGGTACGAGTACCGGTACAGGACGGTTGCCTTGGCATGATGTCTGTGTTACGTTCCGTTTGACAGCGAGGCATAGGTCGAGAGAGTGTAGGAGCTGGAGGATCACAACATTATTAATTTTCTAATCTATGATGACAGTCATCTCGACCCAATCTTACTCTGCGAATCCGCAGGACCACCATGACCCATCGCCCGTAGACGTAGCCGTCGCCGTGATTGTGTAATGCCATCTATAATCCCAGTGCCATCCGTGAAAACGAAGGAGAGGAGGAAAGGCATGTGCATGTATACTCATATACCGCTCGGAGACGACCGTGCAATGCTGAGCAGAGTGTAGTGGAATTGAAGTGACAAATGAGGTGAGAAGTGTATCCCGACCAACACCAACTAGGTAGCTCAAACGCCCGAAAACTGTTGTCGAAAATCCGTCCGTCCCATTCTAATACCTTTCGTGGAGATCACCACCTGCGACAGACCCGGTAGTTGAAGAGTTGCCGGAGGAGAAGCCGCTACTTCCATTCAACAGATCCTGCACGGCCACTTTGGGTAACGAGGGTACCGGAAGCTTTCTTTGCGCGCCGTCCGCCCTGGACATGATCTCCGTGATCCGTCCTGGTCCATACGACTGTGGAGGTTGCGGCATATGATACATCGCTAGGCCGTCCGCTTGCGGTTCCATCGGCGCCAACGCTGGCGTGTGCTGCAGCGATAGGTGGCGAATCCCAGGCAAGTGCATGTCGTGTGTGCCATAAGGACGTAATCGAGGCGAGTGAGCCGGCGTCGCCAGGGGAGTGTGATCTGGCGTCGGCGATAGCGAGTCGTGCGAAAAGGTGGGTGAAGAGGGCGCGGTAGACATCGGGGAGTTGGGTCTCGAACGTTTCGACATGCGATGGCCGAAAGAATCGTCCTCCTCGTTCGAGTGCGATCGAGACATTGAGTGCGAGTAGGCGTAGGCTGAAAGGGAAGGCAGGCGACCGCTGTTGTGAGAGTAATAGGGATGGTGATGGTGATGATGGTGGTGGTGGTGTCGAGCCACCGGCTGTTGCGAAAGTGGATGATCCTCGCGCTCGACTTGAGATGCCGCCGTCGCAAGGAGGTTGATGTCCAGCGCGCTGTGTATACCGTTCGGACTTCCACCACTACCTCTAGCATACGGTCCCAGGCTCGACGGCATGTGGCTGGAATAGGCCGAGTAGGAGTGAGGCGGAGAAACGTTGGGTGATGCGACTTTGGAAGTTGGCGCTGATCGCGACATGGTTTTGCTCGGCGGCGGCATCACCGAGGCCATTGCTGATTCGTGGGGATAACCGACCGAGGCGGCGGCCGCTGCGGCTGCGGCATGGTGGGATTTATTACTTCTCCTCGAATTCGGGTTGTTGTGTATTCTTGAATGTCGAGTGAGCTCGTCGGATCGACTGAAACGCTTGGTACAGCCTGGATATGAGCACGGATGCGGTTTCTCTCCGGTGTGTGTTCTGATGTGTCGAGTCTGATGTTCCAATCGGTGGAATGCTTTATCGCACAACGGACATTTGTATGGTCGAGGTAGGTCTTGTCTTGTCTCGTCTTGGCTGTCGGCGCCATGCACCAGAGGCGAAAGTAGGCTGACCGGGACTGAAGCCATCTCGTGATCGTGAGCGGAATTTGGATCGATGTTGTATGAAGTTGGATTGGACTGGTCTTGGAACGAGAATTCGGGGTTATGTGTAGGTGAGTACCCGGAAGCGGATGATTTGCGCTGCATGTGATACGTGCAGGAAGTGGGATATAAGCGTGTGGGGGGGTGATTCCGAAAGTAGAGGGAACAAGAAAATACAGGGAAAAGTTATTCAGATTGACTTTGTGCCGAGGTGGAAAAGTGGACGACTTTTGCTTAAGCAGTCGCACGGAAGGATCGGAGCTGATGAGGAAATAATTCTCTCATAGCCTCACAAAATATGTGGGTAAGGTAGAGCCCGAAGTGATGAAAAGTCGCCCCGTGTCCGTGCCCGTGCCTGTTGCCCGAATTCTGGGGGGAATGTGATGATGAATCAAAACAGTGGGACCGAGACTCGGTAACGACACTAAATTTGGGAGCTGAGCTGAAGCAGATTCTACCCTGATGACGCAGCCAGGGTCGCCTGTAATTTGGATGTCGCTCCAAGTGTACCTGGTATGGTAGGGGTTGCCGGAGTGGGTCGAAATTTGCCGAGTATATTAAGGAGATCGGTGTAACGGAAGATTTGTCGCTGGAGAAGCAAGGTCGAAGGTGAACGCGGATGCAACTGCGACTGCGATCTTTGAATGTGGAACGAGCTTATACTCTATTCTTCTGCTGGGAGGAAGTGATCGTCACAGTGACGGAGCTCGCCCCGATGACCTCGTCGTTTCTTGTACCTGCACCGTCGCGATCAGCTCCTGCTTCTGCTCCAAAGATCCTGGAGCTTTGGGACTACCTTACCCTACTGTTTGTGGTATAAGGCGAGACTGGAGGTGGCGTGCCGGGCGTTGAGCCGAGAGATCTAAGTCGACCGGTCGGTCGTTCGGCGAAATTTTAAATGATCGATTTGTGGAGAAAGGTAAAAACGTGGTGGGAGCCTAGGTAGGTAATCAAGGCTTCGCCGAGGTCAGAGGATGATTTGATCAAAGATTTTTGTTTGTGGCGAGCGCGACTGCGACTGCAACTGCAGCAACTGCCTTGATGTTGATGTTGGGCCGAGATAGCGCTCCTTGCGAAAAGCCGGAGAGAAAGAGCGATGAGATCGAAGCTTTGTGGACTTGGCCTTGGTGAGAAACTCTGGTAAATCGATAATAATAGAAGGGTATTTAAGTGACCTAGTAGTGATGAGCGATGATGAGCTCACGGGAGGTCGGTTTGGTTTGATCGAGTTGGAGATTGGTATGGTACCTCGTATGATGAGGGATGTGGTAATCTGGAGTGATACTTTGCTGGTTGTGATAGCGTATCGATAAGCTCTCTTCGAAGAATTGACGGTGTTGCCCTAATCTCAGCTCAGGAATGAAGATGATATTCGGAGTCAGAATGGATCTGTCCGCCGACTCCAAGGTAGGATGAGGTAGATGATGTGATGATGGGCCGATAAAGATCCCTACGTGACTGCGCGATGAAGGCCAAGACCGACGGGGAGTATGAGTTGCTGCTTGTATGTGAGATTGATGTTCGGCCGAGAGTAGTAGTAGTAGTGAGAGATAGACCCAGCCGAATGGGGAAGTTGGTGTTTTCGCGATGATGATCTTCGACCAGATACTTTCTCCCCACAAATAACCTGTCTAGAAGCGAAAGGAGTGTCTGGGGAGTCTGGGGAGTCTGGGGAAAGCAAGGGGAAGTCCAGAAGGGGAAAACGGAAAAGGTGGAGGGAGTGCGCTGCACTTTATCTTCTGATTCCTGCTCTGCTTTGCTTTGCTTTTATTATTATTCTGCTGTGCTCTGCTCTAACCCTCCACAACTACTACAGTACGGTTCTGACTAAGGTACTTTCACTCCCACACCGCCCCACGTCTCGGCCGCCTGCCGTGGCTGAATGTGTTATCTCCTATTATTAACTAAGGTACCTTATTATCGTCATCGTCATCATCATTACCGTACTTAGGTACCCGGACACCGGGGCACGCCGGCTGTTGCAGAAATTATATGGAACCACGCACGAATACATCCAAGTCATCATCCAACAATCCAACATGGCCCCCAAGTCTCAGTATTTCTTACGTATCGTCGAACCCTTATCCCCATGCGACCGAAATGTAGACAGCTGGATGAGACTTGGGGTGCACGGTGCACGGGGCCGGGGCTCGCCTTGATGGCCTCATATACTTTCGTAGCAGCTGGGAACAGGAGACACGCTGAGACCGGGGTCACCCCAATGGACGAAACAGTCGGAAGGGAAAACAAGGCTGCCTTCCTTCGCTGCTGACGGGATGAGTGGCACTCATTAGAAGGGCGGCCAAGGCATGTGACAAGGCGACGGGGGACTGGCAGCCTCTTTGGGGTCGACATGGTTTCTCCATACGCCAGAAGCCGAAATGCAGCTTGCAGTTGCAGGTGCGACTTATAGGTTGCAAGTGCATGCAGGCTGCATGATGCAGCTCGCAGGCGCAGGGCGCAGATTGCGGATGCGGCTAGAAGTCTGTAGTACCCTGTTGACTGGAGGGTGTGTGGGGGGATGGCGGCCTATTCTCGTCCTTGGGAATGTGTGAGTGGAGGAAGGTAGTTGTACTTGTAATGTACCCTCGTGGTACAACGGATGCCTATTATTGTAAATAGTTACTCGTATTATGTTACCATTCGGAATTAGCTATCCCTGCGATGGGATCGCGAGTAACAGCGCATGGGGTGCCTGCCCGAGTTTATCACTGCCACTCGTCAACATCCACAGCATGACGATAACGGACCTCCTCCCTTACAGTACTCGTCATTCGCGCCTTGGACATCAGTCCATCTACTTACAGTAGCTTATACTGGCACCTTTACTGTGCTTCGGCTATCTTCCACATGATCCTACGTTGTCTGGGTCTATAAGCCATATCTTCGATGTTTCCTGAGTCGGTATGACCATCATTCTAAGGAGTATTTATTGGTGGTCCTCCAGTGGTAGTACTATGAATGTACTTGTATGGTAATCCTGTTGCCATCTCTTTGGGAACCAGAGGTTTTCTCTCCGGATCAGCAGGGGAAAACGTCCCCCCGTTCAGGGATAACTAAGGGGCGACATAAGTGCTGATGTATCTGCATTTTCTCAGCCGCGTGGGGGCGTAAGGCGGGCCACTTTCTTCTGGAAGCGATAAGCGTGCTGTGGGGTAAGGTACGCCTTGAGTAGCCCGCCTCGTGCGAGGTCCAGGGCTCTCCATAGGTCACCGACAGTGCAGGCTATCAACCATATCCAAATGGAAAATTGGGTGTGGCTATCGCGGCGGACAGAAGAAAAAGGAAAAACTCAAAAGATCTTGCAATGGAAAATAGGCGGCAGCATTCATACATGTACATATATTGAACAGTAAACAGAAACATGCGATAACCATGCTACATAGGTAATTACTCAGAGTAACGACAGCTGCTGGTTGACCTTCAAAACAAAGGCACAGGAGCTCGCTGAGAAGTGAGGACTGGAATGGGGAAATACTAATAATGAGAAGAAGAAAAACTCATTAATCGCCGTGAAATGGGAATAATGATTTTCGTGGAGTAAACGGAAGCCACGGAAGCCACGCGACCGATATGCAGGGAGTGACTATGACACTGTTCACCTTCGTACTGTATTCAATATTATCCTTTGGCCCGAGAATACTCCACGCTCCCGAAACAAGAAAGCAAGGGAGAGTCAATAAGTACCCGAAACCTCATCTCCGGAAAATCAGCCAGTCCGATCTGTAGTACTGAATACAGGCATACAGTACATTTAGTTGCCTTGCCTCATTGCCTCTTTGCTTTGCCTTGCCTGTCCATCTGCATCAAGCGGACAAGTCGGAAGCGTCACATCACCAGTCTCTCAACACCTATCAATCACCTAAACAGGGCATATAAAGCATGACTGCCTGTACAAGTACCTTATCTCCCGTGCTCACATGTAAGCTTACATGTACATACAACGACTGCAGCCCAGGGTGAAGATCATTCGCAGCCTGACCCATTGTTTCGTAGATGTTTCGTGGGGGGAGCGCTTCGTCTAGAAAAGCAGAACCTGATGCGTTGTGCATGCATGCATATCAGGATCATGTGAATTTATCCCTGTCTGTGTGATTTGGTTGGTATGTATCCGATCAACAGTTGACCAATCTCGCCATTGTGGAAGTGGAACCTTGGGCATAAGAAAAACGACAGGTGGCCTTGTTGTCCTTTTCTCTACCGTCCATGAGTCTACGGAAGCTTTGGGTACACCTCAAAGGCAGCACACGGCTCTATCGAGCCAGCTTTGAGACCGGTGCCGACTTGCAGTTAGGAAAACTCGATGCCATATCGCCCTTTTTCGCCAAAACAAGGTTGCTAGGACCGCAAGTGAGTTCACAGACGTTCCCAAGCCAGACACGTGGAGGGACCTCATATGGCGAAAGGATGTAACCTGCTACTCGCAGTAGGACAGAATATGAGCGTTTGTATTTCCGCAATCGTGTGGCTTGGACACCTTTGGCGATGCCACTGATGTTGACTGCGAACAAAGTGTCCAATGGAGCGTATCTCAGGCATCCGCTTCATCGGATGTGATTGGGTCGATATGAACCGGACGCAGGACGTCTTCATCAAAGCAAGGCCAACTCAGGTCCCTTCAGTGCGTTGACGTACTGAAGTGAGAGTCGCCCCAGGTAGTGCGGCTCAACCTTCCCAAGAGCACTTCGGAACGAACGAGGCAGTCATGTGCGGACGAAGAGATAGCTGAGGCCCTAAGGTTGGCTGCACATGATACTCTGAAGATAACGCCTGACTTGCACAACCTTCAGGCGGGCTGTCTCCGCCTTTTGACCATCCAGGTATCGAACATCCAAGTCAAACCGCCTCAGCCCGCGAATCTCGAGTAGCGGCTTGATCCATGCGTGAGTCACCTCCATAGGCGTGCCTCCGGGCCCCACACCCAAGCATAGCCTTAGATCAGCCAATCGCGGCATCTGTATGGCGATCGTGTGCCAGAATTGCTTCCATGTGTTCTCGTCATAGGGCGGCGCCTGCACAGGGTAGACATCTTTGTTCCAATCCCAGCACTGGCATCGGAGACGAAAGTACACGTGCAACTTAGTGATGGAGGCAAGCCGTTGATGAGGCACGCTTCGGGAGAAGTAGAAAAGCGTTCTCGGATCATCCAAGTCGAAGATGTTCGTTGCGTAAAGTAAGTCGATGGTCTCGCGGTACACCTGCCGGCAGGTTTTGGCAAGGGCGAGGTTCCCATTTGAGGTAGAGCCGGGAAGCATTCGATTCGCTGTGTTTGCTGCCATAGGTCGGCAGCGACGCACGTAGTCGGTTTCTGATCTGGCTCGACACCGGACGTGGGAGATCCTCTTCCTCCCCTGAACCAGATGTAGGAGATTGTTCCCCAGGACGTAACGATATATCTCAAGTCGGATCTCCGGGGGGAGGCGAGTCAGCAGTTGACAGTTTGAGTTAACTGTCCGACTGAATGAGGACGTTGACAGCGCCCTGCGTTTTCGTGGTAGTGGCGCTGGTGGGCTGGGGTGCGTCCTCTTGTACGCCCTTCTTGCACGTATTTTGCGATGTATCAGTCCCACGCCCGAAGCCACGCCGAAAACCGCGACGCAGGGACAGACGAGAATGATTATGCCTATCGGGATCAGAAAGTCCTCCCATAGTTCCGGCATGTCGAGCGGAACTTGATTGTACCGTAGTAGCAGAGTAGGACACGATCGGGTACACGGTCGAGCCTGAATGAGTTATATACCTCTGTTGGTTAAGGCTGCAATACTTTGAGTGACTGCCTAACAGGTGGCCTTGCCCAAGCCGACTTCGACATGGTACATGACGCCTTGAGTGAATGGTGGTATCTTGTAATGTGACAGAAGCTATACCATAGGAAACTATACCTTGAATTCCTCTCCATCATACACACCTATGGAGTTCTATCAGTATGGTGCACATATACTCGGAACTCGCAGTTAAGTGGTGGTGGCCGTCAATCGCTTATGTCAGCAACACCACGGCAAGGGCTTGAGCCTGCGGTTTGTTGCGCTTCATGATTCATACCCGCTTTCTTATAGGAGGACCTAATAATATCCATTGTATCGAAGGATTGGTGATTTTCTCAGCCAACGAGAAGCGCAAGTTGGATGATGGGTAAAAATGGCACGAACCGCTGAGCGGGTGAAACCAGGGCCTCGCTGCTGCTAGGTGAAGGGCTAGGCGAGGGTGTGACTGTTCGTCCTACATGTATACTCGAGCATGCCTAACTCTGTGTTGGTACAGGTAAGACGTATGCAACCCAAGTTTGCTTGCAAGACTGTAAATATAGTGCTCGATAGCGTTCTTCGGACGTCAGATACAAGGGATTATACTCAAGGTATTTCATATCACTTCGAGAAAGAAGCAATGAAATAATACCACCCAGTGTTCCCACTCTCAAAGCTTCGCTCTCTCCGCTTTCATACTCCCTCCAGCCCCAGCCGCCAAATCCAGAAGCTCCCTCCGGGGCCACAACCCCCCATGCGCGCCATCACCATTGCTCACATTACTTTTCTCCCAGTCCCACCGGCCCTTCATCTCATCATCTAATTCTCCCCTCAGCATCAGCACCACGTACTTACCGATAATGGGCAGAAACTTCCAACCATGAAACGAGCCTCCCGTTGCAAGGTAGAGATTCGGGCAGTGAGGGTGTGCGGTCACGAGGGGGTTTTGGGTGGGCGTTATAGCATCCCTAGAAGAGCTTGGTGTAAGATAAAACCGACACCATAGGCGTCGTGCACATGGCTTTGGAGGGTTCATCCAAGAAGAAGGGCCGAGAGAAGAGAAAACACGCACCAGCACAGTCTAAAAGTATCAAGAGTCAAACCGTCGGCTTCGTGCCCGTAGATTCCCCGCATGACGCCATACAGCTCCTGTCGAAATGCGGGGTGGACGTTGGCTGGTGCCGTCCATTGGGTTTCGCCGCCGATATAAGAAGGGACGGAGATGCTTTGCCCGGATACGGGGTGATGAATGGAGTTTGTGAAACTCAGGTCTCGGCAGAACTTCAGTTCGCCGTCGGGGGTAGGCGGCATCGTCAACCCTGAAGAATATTATTACTGCAAAATATCTAGGAGTAGAAAACAGATGGAATGAGGGTTCGTACCCGGTACATCACCGACCTCATGAACCAGCACCGGGACATCCTCAAACTTCCGGACCTGGGCCTCCGTCAGCTTCACAGCGGCGATGCACACACCGGCAGCTATAAGGCGGTCTTTGACCCATAGCTCTGGGCGCGAGGGTGCGCTGTCCGCGAGCAATTTCGCGGTGCCGGCGCCGGTACACAGGATGACTTTGGAAGCGTAGATGACAGTCCCATCCGTAGCCCTGACGCCAACACAAGCCCCGTGTTCGTCGAAAATCAGGCGTGAGACCGTGGCAGTGACATATCTGACACCTCGCTCGACAGCCACCTCAATGACCCTCGTCAGTGCCGACGTGGCCTCCGCCCAGCCGCTCAGAGGATTGAAGAATATTTCTTTAACGCCATGCAGAACGGTGTCGTGATAGATGCCGCCAAATCTCCTCTTCAGATCCTCAGGGCCGAAGATCTCGGCTTCGCAATTCTCGCCCAATTGCCTATAATTCTCGATGATACGTTGACCTGAACCCGTGTCGTCGAGAACGACCATGCCAGTCTGATGATAGTAAGGCTTGAAGAGTGGGTCTTCCCGCCATGACTTCTGAGCTTCGAGCGCTAGCTTGCAGTAAAATTTGTCACCGTAGTCTGCACGGATGACCTTGTTGAGATCGTGAGAAGCGCCGATGGGGCAGGGAAAGGGGGTTTGGTCGAGTAAGATGATGGATGTTGAGGGCTCTTGCCTGGAGAGATGGAAAGCCGTTGAGGCTCCGAAGACACCGGCCCCGATGATTAAGTAGTCGGCTGACGAGGGAGGCATTGAATTATATTGGCCGTCCATGAGCAGCTACAGATATCAATAGCTTATTGATTAGCATTCTGACCTTTTCGCAGAGAAATTGATGAGTTTACAGATCCGGTGTGTAGGTTACGGACCATGAGTCATAAGTACAGAGAGCCGCTATATGCCAGGTAGCCCACAGCCGAACAAGACCATCCCATCCTCACCGTGTGCGTATATTGTTCTCAAGCACATCCGGAGTAATATCTGCATTTCTCGTACTAAAACTCCGAATGCAACGACATCAATGCTAAGCCATGGTTAGCCCTAGCCATTGCTCGAACTCTTCGCATAACATGTAATTTCGCCAGAGATGGTGTTGACACATTAAAGCCTCGACATCACATCCGAAGAGCACCGTGGAGACTGTCAGACCAAGGCAACCCTTGTACGCTCCGACCGATCAACACAATCTTGCCAGGTTCCGTCTCCCCTTTCCCTCTACCTGGTGAGTTCTTTTCTTTGGGAGTTTCCGAGACATCGACTATCTCAAAGACTTCACGAACTCCTTGGACCATTTTGATCGAACCGTCATCAAACCGTAGGAGGCCTTTCAGACGATGGATTTCGAAGGAGGTAGCAGGATCTTGGATAGAGCAAGAGGTATGCTCTTTTGGAAGGACAGCATCCCAGAGAATACGTCTTAACCATGCGTCCACGACATCCACTTGATTCGGAGACAGGATAGGGACTCCGATTGAAATTGTTGAGATGGACTACAAGGTAATCAGCATGGCTTGTCCCACAGTTGAGGGACACGAGTAATACCGGGTCAAGGTGACTGTGGCCCTTGTCGACAGTATCAAACGTTCCCAATGCGTCATATGCGTGTATATCTAGAAGAAATCCTTCTAGTTCTGGTACTTTGCTCTGTTGTGTGACGTGAATCTTCGCCAGACCGTTGATAGCCTTCACCCGTTGGATAACTGCCGACAGTTCCGCAACAGTTACCAGATCGCTCTTGTTGACCACAACTACATCTGCATGTGATATCTGCAGATGAGCTGTAGTCAACGCCGGAGTGTTGTCGATTCCATCTGTGGTATGGGGAGCTGAAGTCTCGTTCAAAGTTTGAAGAATATTCTTAGCATCGACCAGCGTCACGATTCCGTCAAGGTAAATCGAACTTCCTAAACCGTCGTCGACCCAAAAAAGAGGAGCGATGTTCCCAGGTTCTGCCAGGCCACTGGTCTCTAACAGGATGTAATCGAACGTCCCACTTCTTTCCATAAGTGACTCTATAGCTGCGACTCCGGAGTCTCTGGACAAAGTATTGTGAGTCATCCCAGCTTCGTAGACAGTGCTGAAGTCCATGAAATTGTACGCACTTGATAGAGCAGCAAATGCACCCATTACCCAGCTCGAGCCATTCTTCGACCTCCTGGCCATCCTTACTGACGGTAAGGGCTTTCTCGATGTCGGCCGCTGTCTATCATTCAGCAATGGCATCCGAGTTCGGGTAAATTTAACTGACAGTCACCAAATTCTGGTAAAACGATGAGCCCAAGTGATCACTCATACTTCCGATTTAGGATTTGTACAAGCCATTAAGTATAACCGCAACCCTCTTCCCATGCTGTTCATGCAGGATGTAATTGACCAATGTTGTTTTCCCGGCTCCAAGATAACCTGAGCGTGTGAGCGCGAGGAACATAGATACAACCCGCCTGGTATATTCCACCTACCCGTCACAATCGTTATTGGGACCTTTGTAATGCTTGAATTGCCAGATTGTCCGTTGAGAGCGTTGGAACCTTCCGGGCCTTTGTCGCTAACAGCTACCAAATCAGGCGGATTGTCATTCCCATCCTCGAAATCCATATTCAAGACAAGACAACGCAGGTATGGCACCAAGGCGTAGAAGTGCGCTACCACCTTTCCTATCTCCTCTCTCTAAGTCAAAATTTGGAGCTCGTCAGACTCGACGTGAACCAGGTGTGTGGCACCCCTGTCGAGGCACAGCGGTCTACGGATGATCTAATCTGCCGTAGCGTCCGCGCTACGGGAACAGCCGTTGAACTCACAACAGAAGAGCCTCCAGAGCTAAACATAGGTGAAGCTCCGCTCAGCGTGCCTGCCCACGGGATTGCCGAATACGATTGTGAGGACAAGCTCTGCGTATGGATGCCGGGCAGACCTTCTCCAGTCAGTATCTCTGGCCACGATCTCAGCATGACGACCAACCCCGGTGCCATGTCGCCTTCGAGCTCTCCTAGACTGCCAAGTCCTCCTCCTTTTACAGAGGTCCAGATAGGTCCGAAGTCTCCTACCACTGGCGCGTCGGCCACTGGCAGTGAACTCGAGCTTGGAGGTATCAACAAGCCCGACACGGGTGCCACCAGGAGGATTCGTCCAGGCACCAAAGCCGCAGATATGGCCTCTGGCCCGCCATTGGTACCTCTTTCCGAGGTGAGTTATACCAGTCAGGCAATACAAAGCTCCCTCCAGCGCTTTTGCAAGCTGCTCTATAATTCCCCATGCACTAAATCTAAAACAAGCTCGACTCCCCTTTCCAACTCCAAGAACATCTCAAAGCGCTCTACTACGCGCACACCAAACCCGCCAGCTCCACACACCAAGTCTCAATAACACGCGAAACCGCCCTTATCCTCGCTCAACCTCCCGAGAACGTCGAGCGCTCGCTCTGGCTCTACGAGCTTTGCCGATTTTTAACCCAGCGCGCCAACAACCTCATAGTCGCCTTCTTCGCCGAATCCCCACCATGCTCCGCTCAAACTTGCCCCGAGATGCGCGCCTCCGAATGGCAATACCTCTGCGCCGTGCACGACCCACCAAAACCCTGCTGCGCCATTGATTACTGCTGTCACACGCTTGACTGGGCCAGCAGCATCCTCACCTCGCAGAAACACTTCCCTAGCCGTCTGACGCTTGGCAGCGAGAGCACAGGCGGCACGCAGCAGGGCGTCCGCCAGCTGACGAACATCTTCCGTCGCGTATACCGTATCTTCGCGCACGCGTGGTTCCAGCATAGACAGGTGTTCTGGCAGGTCGAAAGCTACGAGGGTTTGTATATATTCTTCAAAACGGTCTGCGACTTTTACGCTCTGATACCTGAAGGCAACTACACCATCCCACCTGAAGCCGAAGGGATTGTCGAAATTACGGTATCCGAAAGGGACCAGGAGAAGAGGAGGTTGACGGGTCTGGGTGACGAAGAGCATGGACACAGACAGATGACAATCTTGAAGAAAGAGGACGAGAGCATTAGTGGGGAAGATACGGATACGACGACAACAATTAGCACGGGGGCCACGACTCGCCGGCATAAACACACGCCCTCGACGGGGTCGGCCGTTACTACGATTGCGGAAGGGGATGAGGAGGAGAAAGAACACAAAGCAAGGAAGGAGAGGGAGTTGAGCCCGGATACAACGGTACGGCCTGCAGGCGAAGAAGAAGAGGATGACGATGAAGGAGAGACGGAGGAGGAAGCCGAAACCATCCCAGCGCTGACGGGCGAAGAGCTAGCAGCCTTAATCTCTAAGAGCGGCGCGAAAAAGAACGACAAGCATAAGGACCAGGACGACGCCAACGCCGAGCACGAGCCAAAATCCGACCCCGCCCCCAACCACGAAACCGAAGACGAAGCAGCAGTGCCTGCTTTCGCGCCAGCAAATGACATCGACCCAGACGTAAACACCCAGATCCACACCCAACCTCCCCCTACCGAACACAAAGCGAAACCGAAAGAACACGAAATCGAAATCGAAGAAAAGCACAGCGACGCCCCTGCCCCAGCTCCCACCCACAACAAGGAAGGAACAGAAACAGCAGCCGAAGCGGAACCGTCTTCTTCGGTCTCGGAAGAAGACGCCGCTTCCGCCGTCCAAGAGGATGCGGAGAACTGTACTCTTGGAAAGGTCGAAGGCTGAATGTTGTTTGTACCGTAAGTGACTTTTTCGTGGGAAGGGAGAGGGCATGAAAGAGGGGAAAGGTCGCTGGAAGGGCGGGAAATGGGTACCAATGGCTGTTTCTGTGCTATTCGGTGGCACGAAGTTAGCCTGGTCGAGAGCAGATGAGATGAGATACCCATGGCGTTATGACTTTCGTTTCCGTTCTGTTTCGCCTGGGTGGGTGTGGTCAGGTGGAGCGTCATACGAGGGGGCACAGTACTGTTCGTTCATCCTGCTGGCGGTACCTTCGTGTAGCCAGACTAGAGCCAAGCCTACAGTATCGAACTGAGGGCGGTACCTATAGCGGGGCCAATGCGTGTGCGTACCTTATTTAGGAAGCAGGTTAGACTGCGCGGTAGCCATTACAGCACAGAATTGTACACCAGAGAGACTCATAGAGCTCTTCCTCTGTCTAGCCATATCAGGAACTCCAATGACGTCTCACGTTACTGTATTGTAGATACTCATCGCTAAAAAGTACCTCCCAATACCCCCCAAATATCAAGACCAAACCAGACACACCAGCAAAACCGAAACTTGAAGAGATCGCAGCAGGAATAGCAGAACCGTACTTGATTGATTGGCAACGCCTACGGTCCAAGCTCACGCAGTGCCATAGAAAGCTCATGTCTCAGTAGGATTTCCAACATCTCCTTGTGAACGATTATGCGGAATAACCCACAACCATCAAAGGGCAGATACGCCACTGCATCGGATGCAGAGTCCCCAAACTAAACACGAGAAGTGAAACTCGACATGCACCCCATAAGAGGGTAAAAGAAATAGGAGGGTTGAAAGTAACCCATGCACCACCCCAAAGCCCCCATCGCCAGTCCTGTGCTCAATCCAACCCCTCCACCCCACCCCCTACACCCGCCAGATCACCCGTCAACGGCCCCAGCGCCACAGCCGTCAACGCCGCCCCATCACGCCTCTCCGCCCCCTCCCGACCTCCACGCTCCTCCGCACCCCGCGCCTCGCTCGACTGCGCTCCTGGTAGTTCGTCGTCCAGATCATCCAGCTCGAACAGATGTCGTTGGATGAGATACGGGTGGCCGTCGAGATTGACCTCGTCCCATTTATGCTCGTCCGACGGCGAGATGGGGATGATTTGCGGGGTTTCGGTGTCGGGTCCGTGGTCGCTGGGGACGCTGCCCGGGCGAGGATGCGTGTTAGTGGGGGAGGATTTATGCTGTTGGTGGTTGTTGTTGTTGTTGTTGTTGTTGTTGTAGGAGGGATCGAGGTCGAGGGTGTTGGTGGGCGGTTGGCGGCCGCGGCGGGTGAAGTTGGAGTTTTCGAAGCGGAGGTCGTAGGAGTCGACGGAGGGGGAGTTGACGTAGGTGTGGTCGCCGGTGGAGTTGGCGGGTTCACCATCGGCGTCGGCGTCGGCGTCGGCGTCGGCGCCGTCGAGGCCGTGGGGGTTGCGGTGGGAGCGGAAGCGGGCGATGTCTTCGCGCTCGACGGCTGTGATGGGGTCGATGTATTGCTTTTCTGATGGGTTGGAGAGACTTGCACCAAGGTCGTAGTTTGGTCGGATAGGGTCCTCGTTGAGGAGAGGGAACATTGAAAGTAGAGTGCCCGCGGATGGTCTTTGCTGCGGCTGTGGCTTCAGACATAGGGCCACAACTTCTCGGTAGTAATGGGGAATGTCGTCCGGCATGGCCGTCAGAGATAAAGGTCGCTCCTGTCGTTCGGGTTCGTCTTCCTCCTGAGCAAGCGCCCACAATACCATACCGAGCTGGTACAAGTCCGACTTGACCCCAATGTACATCGATATCCTCTGGCCAGTTTCGATGAGCTTGGTCATCTCTGGTGGCTCCCAACCCACAGGACATCCACGTCGGTTTATATCAATAATCTTAGCATTATCCTGGCCGTCAATGACAATATTTGAAAGTGTAAAATCCCCTTGCACGAAGCCAGCCTCATGGATCTCAGCAAGACCGTGGACGATCTGCTTCGCCCACCGCTCGCGTGATTTCCACGGCAGCTGACCCTTCATATCATATATCAGATCGACAAGTGCACCCTGCTCCGCGAAGCTGATGAGGAGACCCTTCACGATCTCTTTCAGGTCGTCCACCACGACGCCGCGAAACCCAATCACACCTCTGGAACCCGAAAGAGCGTGCAAAGCATTAATCTCATAGAGAAACTCATCCACCGTGTCAGGGCCTGGAATTTCCTTTTTGATCACTAGCTGAGATTCTATCTTGACCTTGTAGACAAAACCAGAGAGGTGCGAGTCAAAATTCAGATCCGACTCTCGGATCTGTTCACATCCAAGATGCCGCACGGTGGAGACGGACGGAAAGGGAACGATCTCATTGACGTCCTCAGTGACATGCACATGCAGCCGGCCATCCTCAGTCTTGAGCTTGAGATTAGTCACGGTCTCGTAGAACTGAATATCTGGCAGTGATTCGCGGATGGACTCATAAATCCGAGCACTCTTCTCACGTTGAAATGATAGCTCTTGAAGATCACTCTCAAGCGAGTCCGGGGGAGATTCCCGATAGTCACAAGAAACCGTCACCCTTCGCCATCGGTTTGGTGGTTCGGCATATGTGATGAAGAATTTCTCCCGGTTCGATCGATCCCGGAAGTGCATGCTCAAGTTCAGGATCCACTTATCCTCCAGCTCCGTTATCATGTTTTCATCAACAGCCGCTTCCGAGCGTGCCTCGACCTCGGAACACCCATCTAGAAAGGGAACGGTATTCGGATGTTCCAGTGCTGCTCCTTCCCCGCCCTCAACCCCCTCTGAAGGTATTGGTTCCTCCTTATCCTCCTCGTCCGTGATAAACCCATCCTGCACTCTCGACACTTCCGGTGCGGATACTCTAGAGATCGCAACCGGAACGGGCGACGAAGCTCGGCGTGAGCTTACGGCTCTACGGCGATCGACGGAGATAGCTCGTCGCTCAACATGCCGTGGCTGTGGGACGAGGTTCTGCCTCTGCTCCGACAGCTGTCCTTCGGTAGGTGACCGTGGTAAGCCAGGGACGATTCTCTTGGACAACCGTTTACTCAAACTCGGCCGAGCCGCTTCTTCGTTCGGTTTCGTTAGAGGGGATGGAGAGCTGTCCTCCCGTCCCAGCCACTGCCCCACCTTGCTGAAAGAGAAACGCGGCCACATGCTCGGCTTGCGCTCCGAGTGATTATCGATTGGGAAGGGCGGTAAAGGCGTGGCAGTGGCAGCAAATGAGGGAGCCATACACCAGATCCTCATTCGATGTCGGCGAGGTCACCATTAAGCAACAAATCACTGGGCTCATTTGTCGATGTTGTTCCTGTTGGCAACCAATGCAGGTATCCATCAGACCTTGTGTAGTCGTCCCGATTGACATGGACTTATGTATGTAGTATGATTGTACAAATATGTTTGCAGCGAGCCTCAACTCCGCCGTTGGATGTGAGTAGTACGTTAAGGTTGCCAGCAATTGAACTTTTGACGCCCTGGCCTGGTAGAACTGGTCGAAGAGGTGCTGTCTTGAGATGCGACGAGCAGTAAGGCTTACTTTGGTAAGGAGTAATACGCAATCATATTGGTCCCTGGTCACACCGCGTAGATGCCCGAAGCCGAGAGAGAGCACAGCCAGACTGTGGGCCCCTTTAAAGCCCAGCTACACGGCAATGGCTTACCTTACCACTGTCACTCAGGCTGTATTATTCTAATTATTCTACACTATACAGTAAGAAGATGAGATGATCCTGCTTACTATCAACTACAATTGCTTTTTAAATATCAATGACTCGTATTGAAGACCTGCACTTTTACATTGGAACCAACTAATCTCTATTTACTCAACGACTACTTTTCTTATTCCATGATACATGAAAATCCCATGTCAATGCATACCAAGATATCGTCCCACAACGGCTGCACGTTCCTCTCAGATGAGAGATGCCTTAGTTCGTGCATTAGCATTAGACATCAAGATCGCTCTCGGTCGGTCAGTTGCGTGGCACCAATAACCACTTCGCTTTCTTCTCTTCTGAATGGTTTCTTATTCTTATTTCTATTCTACCTTCATGGAGTTTGGGCGGCATAAGGTCCTTCGGATTTGATTTGATGCCTGAGAGATTTGTGACAGTGGGACTGGTCAGCCTGAGGGGCAGTATGGTGTCGCTACGATGCCTGAAATGGCTCGATATGCATGCTTGCATTACTTCAGGTGCCCTCATTGGCTGCCCTTTAAGCAGACTGTGCCACTGGCCGCTTGCGATGGAGAAGGCTGGGTGCCGTCAGAGAGAGACTATGTGTAAGGATAAATGTTCGTTCGCCCTGCTATGAAAGTGTTGGACCTTGCGGTGCAGGAGATGCGGATGCATTGAAGACGGATTAGGCACATACTGAGCAAGTGTGCCGACGGTGACGATGTGCTGCCCATTTAGAGACTTGCCCTCTCGGTCATTGATAGAAATTATCTGCGACACGCCCTAGATTGTTGCAGCTTTTAAAGAGATATCAACTCATTGATTCAGATATCCTGATATATATAACAGAGTGGAGCTATGGTGTCGCAAGAACTTTAAAGTCCTCCCAACAGACAGATCCACCGGAACCTGCTCGACGCCGTGTCTATTGATGCAGCCTCCCCTTCTAGATGTCCGAACGGTTCGTGAATATGGTACAACGGGTTTACCGGTAACGATTAGAGTTGCAATATACATGCTCCCATCAATCATCTTCATCCGACTTATCGTTGGATTTCTCCGGCTTGGCCAATTGAGACCTCCAAACGCCGTTCGCTTGCTTCTCGTCGACGTTGGGGAAAACCAAGTCGAAAACTTCCGAATACCAGCCCACCGGGTGGCCTTCAATGCCTTCCTTGATATTCTACGAACAGACGTCAGACCAACTGTAAGCGTGTTGTAGGCGCGTCTGGAAACTTACTTGTGGAAGCTCTAACCAATCAGACTTGTTGTCGGCCGGGAAGATGATGATTTTTGCGCCAGCCCGACGTGCAGCTACTGTCTTCTCACGAAGTCCACCGATGCGAAGAACCTTTCCAGTGACGGTCAACTCCCCTGTCATGGCTATTGTCGGGTCCAATGCTCTGTTGAGAGCGAGAGAAAGCAATGATGTTGACATTGTTATCCCAGCAGACGGACCTATGATGGTTTAGTGTAATTGATAAAAGCAAATCCAATCTGGACAAAACTCACCATCTTTCTGGACGGCCCCTTCTGGGCAATGTAGGTGCACCTTGGCTTTGGCGAAGAACTTGTTCCCGGGAAACATCTTCGCCATGAGGGATTTGGCGAATGAATATGCAATGACCGTAGACTCCTTCATGACGTTCTTCAAGTTCCCTGTCCGTTCGAATCCAGGGCGAGAAGAATGACTCAACGCACTTTCGAGTATAGACTCAACATACAGTGCGGCTCCGCCCATGCTGGTCCAAGCAAGGCCCATTGCCACACCCGGTGGGGTTAGATCATATAGCCTGTCGGACGTGTACACTGGTGGGCCCACATACTCCTTCAAATTATCCCTGCCGATCGTGACGTGAACGTTATCCGGTACAGCTAATGGGACTCGCGGCACTTCGGTGGTTTGTTTTGCGATCGTCTCAGGGGTCTCTTTGACGTCTGTCTCATCTTTGTCCGACTCTTTCTGGGCGGCTTTACCTTCCTCTGTCAGAGCCTTCTCTTCTGGGAAAGCATCCTCACCAAGATCTTGCATGATCTTCAACGCCGATTTCCGGTATACCTTCTCGATTTGTTTCTTCAGGTTCCGAACACCGCTTTCTCGACAGTATGACTTGATGAGTTCTTCGATTGCATCTTTGTTGAGGGCTACATCCACGTCTTTCAGCCCGCTCAGCTCTTTCGCGGCTGGAGCGAGATACCTCTCCGCGATGGCCATCTTTTCGTCGGCGACATATCCTGAGAGCTCAATGAGCTCCATGCGATCGAGTAACGGACGTGGGATGGTATCAGTCATGTTGGCTGTGCAGACAAAGAGTACCTTGGATAAATCGACAGGAACATCGAGATAGTGGTCAAGGAATGAGTTGTTTTGCTCTGGATCAAGTAATTCAAGTAGTGCGGATGAAGGGTCGCCCTGATGTCCTCTACCGATTTTGTCGACTTCATCTATTAATATCAAAGGATTCTCGGTCTGGCACTTCTTCAGTGCTTGGATGATGCGACCAGGGAGCGCTCCAACATAGGTCCGTCGGTGACCTTTAATCTCAGCAACGTCCGTCAGCCCACCGACACTGAATCTGTAGTATTGACGGTTCAGTGCGCGAGCGATGGATTTCCCGATACTAGTCTTTCCCACTCCAGGAGGTCCAACGAAGCACAATATCTTGCCTTCAACGGTACCTCTGAGCTTCCCAACGGCGACAAACTCCAGTATCCGATCTTTGACGTCCTTCAACCCATAATGGTCCTCATCTAAGACTGTCATTGCATTCTTGATGCCGAAATTCTCTGCACTCCTTTGGCCCCACGGTATCTGCGTAAGCCAGTCAAGGTAGTTCCTTGTAACGTTGAACTCCGAAGCCGCAGGCTCAAGATGCGCTAGCTTGTTGATCTCTTCATCGAAGACTTTTTTGACGGCCTCTGGCATGGCAAGCTTATCCGCCTTCTCCTTGAACTTTTCGACAAGCTTCTCCTTCCCGTCCGACTCAATGCCCAATTCCCGACGTATGCCCTTCATCTGCTCCATTAACCAGTACTCGCGCTGCCGCTTTTGAATTTTCGCTTCCACGTCTTTTGAAATCTTTGATTGCAATTGAGCATTCATCAGCTCCTTCTTAAGCACCACCAAAGCTTTAGACAACCGTTCTTCAACGTTCATAGTCTGAAGTACGTCTTGAAGTTCATGGAGTTCGCCGGCAGACACAGCAGCGGCGAAATCAGCCAACTTGGCTGGCTCTTCTATGACATTCCCTGCAGATTGACTCATTGAGAATGTCGAGATTTGATCGCGGAACAAGGGATTAAGGTTCGCAACCTCTTTGAACACATTGACGATTTCGCTGGTGACTGCGCGTATAACGGGACTCTTCTTGTCGTAGGCTTCCTCGACCAGATTATCCACATTGACCAGACTGACGGCATACTTTCTCAAAAACGCAGTAGGTTCATAATGTTGTAACTCCTTCGGCGACTGTTCGACGCCGCTTTCTTCGAAACTAGCCACAACGTCACCCTTTTTGTCTGCGCTTTGAGTCTCCTTCGACGTCTGACCCTCTGACTGCTCCACGCCCGAAACTTGTACGACTTCTGGTTTCTTCGATAAATCGTCTGAGCCACGGCTTGGGGGTATTAAAGCAGACATCTTTATCCTCCGGTGTGGATACAGCACGGCAGTCAAACTGTTCTCTTCTCCGTGAACTGGAAACGCGCTTGTGATCTGCGCAAAAGTGCCGACATCGTGCACATCATCCACGCTCTCAATAACGTCCTTATCTGCGTTCTCATCCTTGAATAGGAACGCTCCGACATACGGCTGCCCTCTCTTCATCATCTCCTGTATTGCCGCAGACACCTCTGGGTCACGGATAGTGACCGCCTTGTAGAAACCGGGAAACAGTGGTCGCTTTGCAATTGGTATAGCCATGACTTGTGGGTAGACCTCAGGAACGGTAGGCTTTTGCAGCGACCGCTCCGCTGATATCTTCCTGCCCTTGCGACCGCCATCACCTCCTCCACCACTTCCGGACTCTCCGCCTCCGCCAGCCCCGGCTCCAGTCGCACTACCACCTCTAGCGTCACTCGTTGAACCTGAAGAAGAGGAAACAGGTATCGGACTAGGCGGTTCTGGCGTCTTGCTCTTGGCCTCAAGTGGTTCGTCGCCACTGGCGGATTGTTGAGGGTCTGTGCTCTCCTTGTGTACGTCGTTCTTTCCATTCTCGCCGACTATGCTTGATTCTGGCGCCTCGCCCGGGACTCTTTCTTTTCGCCTCGCTGGCGACGTAGAGAAGTCATGTGAGACATTCAGTGCTACTGGTGGAGGGTTGAGAGACCGTCGAAGGAGGGGCGACGATGGTGACTCTATGACGGACCTGGGACGAAGTCGGCCTGTGATGTATGAATTGTGCCTTATAGCTGAAGAGTTTCTAGCTGCATGGTGCTGGGCGTTGCGGAGAACAGCTCTCCATGGGAGGTTCTGGCCGTAAAGCATGCTCTAGGATAAGGAGGCGGCGTGGGCTGTAGGAAAGATGTGGTAGGAAGACTCAGATTGCACTCAAATCCAGTTGATCACAACTGCGATCTTTCCCCACGGGCTGTTATATGTAGACGTATATATTGTACAGTGGCGATTGGGAAAACGTAAAGTAGCGTGCTGCTAGGCTTCGATATAATCATCTACAACACGCCGGACGCTAATGATCGACTTGTAACCTTTCCGCCTGAGTTTATTTGCCGAAGGATCCTTGTCGTATTTGTCATCATGGAAATATCTTTTCGGTTAGGGTACGATGGGAGAAGACGCTTGTGAAGTTGTGATTATTCAAGATGATCATCACTGTTTCGTACTAAATGCTTCTCCTTCACGGGGTCAGAAAGCTGTTGTGAAGGTGTCTGTACTCATAGGCTATCGGATCGCTTTTATGTTAACCATGACAAATGCGGAACGAACATCAAAGTCATTGCTGAATGTGTACTGAAACATGCCATTAGACAACTCCATGGCTCGTACGCTATGAACATTCGCTATCTGCAATATGCTGAGGAAGGTAAACCATTAATCGACGGACGCCAAAAAGCCCACACTACTGGTATGCAGCCAAATCGCGGCAATCGCACACCGATCACTTCCATGCATTCAACCCTGCCCATGGGTCATGCTGAGCCGGTTGTTGACTGCTGCCGTAATGTCTCGATCGAGGATCGTGGGCATATCCACCCGGGCCCGCAGGATAGGGGACAGCCGGGTTGGAAAATGTCTGCTGCGAGCTGGGTGGCGGACCCGGAGGGGGCGGTGGTGGCACATAGCCTTGTGGCATGTAGTGTCCTTGCTGTAGTTGTTGCTGTGGAGAGAATGTGTTCTGACTTGGCGTGTGTGGATAATATTGCTGATTTGGTGGAGGTGAGGTGGGGGTCTGATAAGGATAGATCATCGGATTGTATAATTCGCTAGGCGCGGGGCCGCCGCCTTGATGGTAGGATCCGGTTCTTTGATGAGACGGCTGAGAGTGATGATAGGTTCCATTTGCTGCCGGAGCATATTGTGCATAAACCTGCTGAGCCTGGGAATTCGTTGGGGATTGCGAAGAAGGTAAGGGATAATGGCCCATATTGCTTGTTGGGGGATATTGAGGAGATATCGGTGGTGACTTGACTGGATATGAGTTTGTTTGGTAGGAAGTTGCTGATACGGCTGGTGGTCGAGACCTGCTGGACGCAGGCTTCGATGGGGATGTGGATGGATCCATGGACATTCGCTCCATCAACTCTCGGAGCCTACCTCGCTCTCTATCGGCCGGTCCACCAGCATTGCTCACCTTGTCCCTTTCTATGTGGTTCAGGAGTTGTGCACCTTCGGATCTGCGATTGTTCACGAATGCCTCCACGTTCTCCTCTAGACTATCGACCGTCTCTCTCATTTCCGAATAGAAACTCTGAGCCCGCATCAGTCCCGCAACAAGATCGTTGAAAGCCTGGAAGACTTTCCGGTATCTTGTCATCACGGAGTTGGTTTGCCTGTTGAAACGTTCGTACTTGGCCTGTTCCGATTGGACTCTCCTATCCTGCAGAAGATCACTGTACGCTTTGGTAAGCTCTTTCATGAGAGACGATTGCTTATGATTGGCCTGGAGCAAGCGGTTCTGGTATGGTCTGAATTTCTCCAGCTCCGCTTGGAATAACTGATTCTCGTGGTTCGAAATGGCCTTCTTGTTCAGAATCAATACGTTGGAGATGTCATCAGTGTGGACCTAAGTTCGATTATCAGCGGGCGACTTTTGTGAGACTAGGGGACTTGTTCGACTGACCTTCTCCTTCAAATCTTTGAGCACTTGACTTCTCTCCTTCTTGATGATGTTTAACTTCTTCAATAAGTCTTCGACCCTGGCTATCTGATCCGCAACGCTAGTACCTCCTTCGCCGTAGTCCTCATCCAAGAGATTGCCCTCTACAGAAGGTGACATAGGGCTTCCAACGCCATTCTTGCCTCTACTTCGGGCAGCACCAGCCTTCAACATTGCCCTTTGAAAAAGTACATCTGCCTCATCAGTCTCTCCGGCGGACCGCATCTCGTCGAAATCAGAATCATACTGTCTGGCTGTCGCCAGAAGCTGTGCATCACTAATGCTGGCCTCGTCAATCGCTCCGCGATAGCTTCTAATGTCGCTTCGAAGGGTTGCCGTGAGCCTTGAACTCGGTTGTTGAGTCCAATCACCTCCGTACTTAGACCGCATCTTCTCGCAAACGCTCTCTTCCATTTCTAGCTGCTTCGAGCTCTTGTCTAAGGTATTAATGATACCGGCCTTGTCGGACTGGATTTGCTCGAATGCTTTTCCGAACGATTCATGTCCAGCCAGTTCCTCACACCATCTCCGAAACTCGTCATCGACGGTTGGTGTTTGGTCCATACCACCCTTCAGGACGTTGAGACTACCGGGCAGTTTTAGATAGTCCAAACTTGCGGCCATCTCTCCGTTAGCCGTCTCAACCCGCTCGGCCTCTGCTCGAACCAGCTTGGCCTTCTCTTCGTCATACAAACTGGCGGATTCGGTTACAGACATTGGGACAATCTTCTGAAAGATGTCGGGGCCGATGATTCTCTGAATGTCTTGGCCTTGGTAAAGCTCGCTAACAGGTATCGCTTTCGCTGCTGGCAACTTCGATATCACGGGTAGCGTCGCCTCTGCTGCGAGGGGCTGGTGGTAGATGAAGTCATTATCCTTTGAGAAACTTGATAGCTTCTCCTGGACGCTAGTGACATGTCGTCTTGTCATCTCAATCAAACTTGCTCCTGTCTCCGGACCAAGATCTGAATTAGGCGGCAGGTTGAATGGGAATGCGTTAGCAGCCCGACTAGCATCTTTGGCTTGGTCTTCCGCAACTTGTAACCTCGAGATGGCAATACCATGGGCATTAGCATCGGCATCCGCGAGGGCTTGATAGTATTGAGCAACCGAATTCATGTGACTCGCTTTAACCTATTAGCAAACGTTAGTAGATTGTCAGAGCACCGCGAGCAATGTATGCTTCTGCAATCGAAGTGACAGTTGCTTTATGTTCAGCTGCATAGCCTAAGCTTGCAAAATTGCAGGCCGGCCAACTGTGTTGTTCCGAAGAAAGCTCATTCGAAGACTAGCTGTACGGCCGAACCAGATGATGACACTGAAGTAGTCCATTTCAAGGAGGAAAGTCTTGCGACTTACATGTACAAGCGCTAACCACGACTTCTCAAAGATGCCTTTAGTGACATTGTCCTGCACACCTTCTGCTGCTTGCCCATACAGATATGCCGCTTGACTTGCCAACTTAGCTAGCAGTCCAGACTTCTTACCGTCTGCAACCTGCTTTTCAAGAAATACCTCCTGTCCTTGCGCGAGCATGATTGCAATCAAGGTCTTCACCGTATCTCGGCTGAGGTCCGTGGAGGGGGCATGCAAGAAGTTCTCGTTGATATATGTGAACATGCCGGCAGAGGCTTGGAAAGAGTGGTAGGCGGTCTTGAGTCCGGTCTCTTCGAAGCGGTTCTGGTGCGCCGCATGGCACGAGAGCACAGCGGAAATATTGAAGATGATCGAAGCTTTCTCGAATGCGAGAGAGTACTGCGAGGTGGGTTTGTGCGTGAAAGCGTCAAACCTGCGGTTCAGAAGATGTTAGCCTAGAATCCGAGAACTCGAAACAGCGTGGCGTACCATGTGAACGAGACTTTGATGTGGTTCTCGTCCACGGGAAACCTCAAATCCAGCAACTCTAGCTGGCCATAGTATCGATAAAGAAGATCCCTCCCTGCCGCACTGTCCTTCCCTGCCCCTCTCATGTCCTGGCGTAATCGATTGAGAGTGGCGCACTCCTCCGCGTATTTCTCCGGATCATCGCCGTACGTCTGCCGAATGTATGCTTTGAGGGGTACTATCCAGTCTATCTCGTTGGTTTGTTTCAAGGGACTTGATATCATCGGTGGTTGCATCATCTTCGTAGGGCGCGCGCAGGGCCCCGCGCTGGAGACGCTTCGCTGCCAGCTAGGAAAACCAGCGCACCAAAGCTGTCGTAGACTATTGTGTTGTTGCCAGAAGGCAAGTTAGACTCCTCCCTAACGTCTCTGAACGTTGCTTGCGAAGTTGTTAGAGTGACGTGGAAGGGGCACGACGGAGTTCGAAGGCACAGTATTTCATACAAGATTGGCACTCCGGTCGCTGTAGTCGCTCAAGCCACTTTCACCCTGGTCCAAGCAGCTTCTGTGAAGGAGTTTGCATGGATCATGAAGCTCTCGAAATATGCATCGCGTCGGTAGGTAACATCATGATATCGACAGTGTTACGGAGTCTTCGATTTGATCGGCTCCCGGAAATCCTCCGTACCACGTACCACAGAGGCGGTCGTTACACAGCATCACCAGGCTGCCAAGGACATGGCGCAGATCGACTGTGGCACTCACGTCTCGGCGCAGCGAAAGGCCCATGTCAAATATCTCCAAGGATCCAGGCGAATCAAGCATTTCTAAGGTTGCGACAGGGTCCACATCCTTTAGACATCACTTGCTCTTCACTCTCCTAAGCGCCCTACCATTGCACGATGTAGCTTGGCAAGCGCCATCCGACGCAGGTACATCGACAGGCTGTGATCATCCCTTCAATCTATTCGTATGCGGCCGCATTCAAGGCCAGTGACGAGGCTTCATCTACATGCTTGTTCATTCAAAAGTCTACCTAATGCAGATGACCCTGTGGTGGGATATTCAAGCATCGTGTGCCTATGCATACTTTACATAACCCTAGGTATAGCTATAGAATAAGTTTATAGTGGTACTGACTGAAGACGTCTTATAAAGTGATCTTCATAGGTACTGCTTTTCACATGCTGGAGTGCTACACTATGAGAACAATTGCAAAGCGTATTCTGCTCCAATGATGCACAGGGATAAGCGGAGTGAAGACCCATATTCCTCTGCCACGCCTTCAGGGCCTTCTGCAAGTCGCTGTTACTCGTCGTCGAATTCTTGCTTGGTGTGCCTGTATACTGATGCAGACAGTGCAGCGCGAGATCTTGAAAGGGTCGTAAATACCACGTCTCAGCAAGGCAGAAGAGGCCAGAGAGCGACGTAGATGCGTACGGAGGGAATGTGACTGCGCTAGGGTATAGCGATACAACCATGTTTTAGCAGTCCAAAAACCTCGGGCATTTGTTCATCTGGTAAGAGGAGAGTGCATCTATCATCATCCGCGTCCAATTCAGACACAATCAATCGTCGCTGCATTCGTTGTCGCTACTGCTTCAGACTCATCCAAATACATGAAGTAGTGACAGACGAGCAACCTTTACCAGTGATAACCCCCTTTCGCTCGCGGCCTGCTTCAAGTACTTCAAGAGCCCCCTCCTCCAAGAACCTAGCCCTAAGTACTCTAAATTCCTATCATCCCCTTCTTCATCATCACCATCATGCTCTACACTCTCCACCTGTGGCAACTTAGACACATTCTGCAACGCAAAGCTCTGGCCTCGAAGGGCCTCACAGGCTTTGATCTTGTCTCGGCATCTCGGACAGATTGGGCAGAAAGGTATCCTTGGTATCGGCACTGCTCGAGATGGTGGCTGTGCGGCTGCACGATGGCAACCGCTGAGTTTCCGCCTATCTTTCTTCGGGTCGGTCTGGTGGTGCAGCTAGGTGGTGGAGGCGTGCAGGTTGGGGGGTTGGGCCGTGGTGATGGCGCCTGTCATCAGGATGTCTTGTGCAAGTAGGAGCTTGAGGCGCTTGCACATTCAGTCATGATCAGATAGGGGCTGGGGTTCTGATCTTGGGCTTAGGCTTGGGCTGTGGTCGTGAATAGGGAATGTTGTTTTCGTGTCTTACACTTGGGCCCCTCAGGTATCTCTGGGTCTGCGATGAACGATGTACTTGAGGAAGTGGAAGAGCTGGTATGCTGTAGTTGTAAGACAGATGAAGTCTTTCACATCATTCTTGGATGAAAATATATAAACACTCATCAAGCGCAAGTCTGAGATCTCAATACCTAGTTAATGTGGATATTGTCTTGTAATCACAAAATTGATGCCTCTATGACCAGAAGGCATCCACTCGACATCCTCTGCCTCCAGCCCCCAATCTTTTTGCAAATCAACCAAAGAGATGCTGAGATCCCATTTTGTTTCAGTCTCATCCTCCACCTGGCTCCACATCTTCTTAAAGGTTTCCGCATTGTGGAAGTACATCGGACCCCAGGGCCTCATCAGCTCTTGTGCCCGCACCTGGGCACGTTGAAACCCGACAAGCACCGACCCAGGTCTGGACAACTCCACGATGCGCTTCGCCGCTATCACCTGTTTGTCCCAATCGAAGAGGTGAAGGAACTGGCATGCGATGATGATGTCCATCTGCCCGTTCAACAGCTGCAGATCCGAATTTCGGTCGAAGATGTCACCCTGGACAAATGTTGCTCTCATCTTGCCCTTGTCACGGTACAGATCATAGCCGAGATTCCAGAGCTCCGCCCTGATATCTGTTGCATACATGTCGTGCGTCGAGACGCCATCGGCTGCCAGCAGGCGAAGAGTTTGTCCGAAACAGCAGCCCAAGTCGAGGATCGTGGCGCCTGCTTTTGCGCGGTCAAGGATACCAGGGTACTCGGGGAAATCAGAGATGCCTGGGAGAAGGAACATCCATTGCCCGACGCAAGGGTACTTGGCAAGTGGCCATGCTTGGTCGCGCTGATATATCTGGTGAGCTTGCTGTCAGGGACTCTTGGTAGGTGAGTGATACTTACAATGCTGTGTAAGTGGGTATAAAGCTCGTCACCAGTGAGTTCACTCCACACTTCATAAACTCTCTTCGTTACAGCCTTCAGACGAGGACCGATGTCCGCCTTGAACCATGAGCACTCCAGCCTGGTCATTGCAGCCTGGATATGGTTGGTAAGCGAACAGGAGAAAGGATGATATGCTACCTATGTCCCTACTGGGCTTATATCGAGCGCTCGTGCTTTTCTTGCTACAGAGACGACCCTCGGCATGGACAGTGCAGCACCTGCCCGAGATTCCTTATAGACATCTCTAATCAGCTGGTAGAGCTTCGCAGCTTCGTCCACTTTGCCGACTTCGGCCAAGCGGGATGCGAACTCCTCCATGGTGAGCAAGTGCTGCTCGCCATTAGCCTTTGCCAGCTCGATCCTGTCTTCGAAGTGGTAGAGCTTGGCCTCCTCGAGCCCTTCATCACGCGTGATGTCAGCAAGCTGCAGTGTCCAGTCGTGTCTGCCTCGAGAGTATGCCAATTTTCGAAACTCATGCAGCGCTGGTGTCGGCAACGATGGGTCTATGGCTTTGACACAGGTGTCGGGGTAGTTGAGGTCATCCCATTGTAGATAGCCGCCTGGTTTGAGCATCTTGATAAGCTTGCGAATAATCGGCCGGGGATCACTATTCTCCACGACCAGGATGAGTAGCCTAACGTGGACGATGTCGTACTTTTCCAGCATATCCTGAGGAATGTCGTCGAAGATGTTCCAGTGTCTTAGTGTGACGTTTGAAGGCAGCCATTGCTGGAGTGGTGCTTGGCCAAGGTTGATATCAAAGCCGTCCAATTGTGCCGTTGGCAAGTTGCGGGCAGAATCGATCAACCAGATGGCTGTCCCTGTCGCCACATCCGCGATCCTGGCATTGTCAACTGGGACTGGAATGGACGGGTGTATATTGAACTGCAGTGATTCCTTCCAGAGATAGAATTGAAAGTTCAAACGTGAGGCTGCGGCATAATTGCGATCCAGCATGTAGCCGTGTCCATCTACCAGATTGAAGTCGGGGTCTTTCTGATCCTCTGTCATCTTGAGACTGCTATGCAATGATGGGGAATCAGAATCGAAGAAGCAGGGCATCTAATTATGAGCTGGAGAATAGGCTGACATATAGCCACAATAAGCATTGAAACATTGGGCCCATCCGTGTGGTGGTATATGTAGCTACAGTACAAGAGCTAGCAGAGCACAGAAGTCGCAGCAAGAAATAACACATGGCAGATACATGCTCAGAGTGCTCCAGTACACCCGCAGTCAGTTACCTGCAGCTGCGTGTAAGATCGACGTGTGCTGACTTCCTTGGTTCCAATGAGTACGGTGCGCATAGGATGAGAACTAGAAGCGCCAACGGACGCACATAAGATCACTAAGACGTATAGGCCGCACAGCCCCTGTAAGTTCTTTACAGAGAAATCCACTTTCAACCTTGTACAAAACAGAGAAGTATCTGTTAAGAACCAGTTCAGTTATATCATAACATTGACTGATTCTTGAAAAACCTCATATGGATTGACGATGCTCTGGCTGAAAGAGTGACGGCTTGGACATTGGACAAGAACTCTAACTTTAGACAGCCCTGGAACCTCATCACGAGTGACAGTGATGGAGATGTCTATCTTGCTTCGACTACCTCTGCATATGTATCCTGTGTGTACGGTATCATCATCGTACACTCTACAACCCAATGAATCTCTTTGATCCGATGGTCTTGAAGCGCGCCTGGGGGCTGCCACTCACTCAATGTTGCACTCCATCCACGTGCTTGTTTCGAGACATTCTCTTGATGCCTCGCTCGAACCTTCAGTGCCTGAGTTTGACGTTGCTCTCTAGCGTCTGCTTGTCATTTGCAAAGGCGTATACTGAGGCAAAGGGGTTACTCTCTGTTGGTTGACCATGTTCGCGCCATAGTTTAAAGAGCCCTAAAGCGTTAGGCCATCCAGCATGACCACTCTTTCTTCATCCTGAAGCAATCATGGGTTCAAACGAGAACAGCGTTCTAAGGGTCGGCCTGGCAGTGGGACATGGCACCGGTCCCGAGCTGGCCGATATCTTTGAGAGATTCATCGACCAAATGGCCAGCACTTGTTCCGCCCGCATCAAGCTGATCCGCTCGCCACGGATCTACCATACCTATCTTTCCCTCCTATCGGCAGGGGAAAGCGAGGCTGACATACATAAGGAGACGATGGAGGATGTAGTGCACTATGAACGCTTTTGCGAAGAAGAAGCGGAGCGTGGCACCCGCGTCATCTTCAGAACGGCCATTACTGCTGAATCTTTATACCTTGTGCGCCAGCATCTCGAGGCCATCAAGGTTGAGCGCTTCGATAACGCGCAGGCTTCCGTTCTCCTCGTCCGGGATCAAGCACAGGGTTTCTACACTGGCTCCAACGACATTGGAGAGGGCACTGTGTCTCGGACGTGCCACTTCCGCAGAGACGTGTTTGGTCGCATCGTCTCATACGCTCTCAAGCGGGCTTCTCAAGTTTGGGGAGACGGCGAGATTGACTCGATACTCATGGTGTACAAGTATCACCTCTTCGGCGGCATTTTCGACGTTTGGGCCAAGGAGCTGTCGAAAGAGTACACCGTAGAGGTCAAATTCATCCAACCGGACACGATGAATAGAAACTTGCTCGCGTCCGAGGTCCAAGGACGTCGATTGATGATTGCCGGCAACGAGTACGCGGATATCATGCAAGTCATTCTGCTCGCCATGTTCGGGCAAGGCGTACAGGAAACCAGCTACGCCGAGAACGTCTACCTCCACCCTCACCTGCATTGCCTGAGCGAGTACCAGACCGTCCACGGCTCGGCCGACGATCTGGTTGGAAAAGGGATTGTGAACCCTACAGCCACGATCAAAGCCGCTGCCGCCATCCTCGGACGCCACGCCGGCTGCAAAGGAATCGAAGATGCCACGAACCGCACCCTTCAAACCCTCTTGCAACAAAACGCCACCACGCCCGACCAAGGAGGCCACCTTTCCACCGCCGCCTTCGTCGACGCCGTCCTCGACAGCCTAACCGTGACCCCCTCAACGACAAACGGCCAGTTGCAAGTCGAAGCAGACTCCCAGCCCACCAACGGCACAGAAACAGCCCCGCCACCATCAACCGACCACTCCGCGCCATCGGCCCTGACCCACCAACCCCCCCCCTCCCCCTCCCCCACCCCCACCACCCCCCACACCCCTCCCGACCCCAACCGCATAACCATGGGCCTCAAAACCGCCCTCCTAATAATCGACT
>JAABUJ010000839.1_pt1 | contig 53075 bp, 30 predicted proteins | sample 5559131 | NCBI WGS metagenome assembly JAABUJ01 (sample SAMN10711875, study PRJNA513366) | rock metagenome | isolation source: Antarctica rocks | place: Antarctica: Victoria Land, Mt New Zealand nord | collected 2016-01-07
ATACTTTTTACACTTCATTTACAGTTGGTGGACCCTGAACTGATTACTTTTGGAAGATAATTACACGCTAGTATTGTAAATTCTGAAGTGCAAAAAATTATTTGCACTTTGCAAAAGTTCTCTAATTGGGCCCGCTCGGCCTGAGCTTCGAGATGTGACGGTCCGAATTAATCCGCTCGGGCCCAGAGTTCTTCCGAGGTGGGCCCGCCATAATATGTTAGCTCCAGATTTGATGTCACCCAATGTATCTTCGCAGACGATAAGTTATAAAAAGACCCAAAAGAACAGAAGCGTGGCACCTGTAGATCCACGGATGCGTGAAGTTGTTGTCGCTAAATACCGAGGCATACTCCGCCTGCGATCTCGTGTACGCAATGCCTAAAGCTACCACACCAACTTCGCCAGCTCTCCGACAAGCACGACGGCATAACCCTCTTTCAGATGACTTAGTGGCCTCAGAACCGCTACGGACAAAGTCAAAGAAGCGGAAAGCGACGGCCGATGGGTATCAAGCCGATAATTACGTTGATGCGAAATCGTCGCGTCGAATATTGGAAATTGGCCAAGCCCTAGCTGAGGAAGCAAAGGGGGAACACAGTGTACAAGCGCCTAACACCGCATTTCAATTCGAATCGCGACATGGAGGTGACTTAGATATAGAAGATGAAGGACAGGACCAGGAAGATGACGATACGTGGGGAGATGAAGTGGACGAGCTCGTTGAAGAGGTTGTGCGTACAATGCCTTGTGTTTTCATTTTAGGGCAGAGTAATAACCTTACTAGGAATTGGATCCAAATGATCTCGATATGTTCAACAGATATTTACCTGCCAAAGGAGATCTTTTGACACAACAGCTTCCGGGCATCGATACTGGCGAGTCCCAAGGGACGAATCTAGCTGATCTGATTCTTGAGAAGATTGCAGCATATGAGGCCACACAGACCGGTCAACGACCAGTACAGGGTACAGGAGAACCAGAAGATGCCATTGAGCTTCCGGCGAAGGTCGTGGAGGTTTACTCAAAGTAGGTACCTTTGAACACCCATTCATTAGCACTCGGGCTCATGGTCGGTCTGCAGAATAGGTCTATTATTATCACGATATAAATCCGGCAAGCTTCCCAAGCCGTTCAAAATCATCCCCACTCTACCCCAATGGGAAGATCTTTTGGCTATAACACGACCGGAGGCATGGACACCCAACGCATGTTACGAAGCAACCAGAATCTTCGTGTCTTCCAAGCCTCACATTACCCAACGATTCCTCGAAACCGTCATACTCGATCGCGTCCGTGAGGACATCCACGAGACCAAAAAGCTAAACGTACATCTGTACAACGCTTTGAAGAAGTCGCTCTACAAACCTGCAGCCTTCTTCAAGGGTTTCCTGTTCCCACTGGTAGGGAGTGGTACCTGCACGCTCAGGGAGGCACATATCATTTCCAGCGTTCTCGTAAGAGTAGCTGTACCAGTCCTACATTCGGCTGCAGCACTGTTACGATTATGTGACATCGCTGCCGAGCAGACGTCCGTCTCGACCGAAGGCGGTGGGGCGACCAATATATTCATCAGAGTCCTGCTGGAGAAGAAGTACGCGCTCCCATACAAAGTCATCGACGCGCTCGTGTTTCATTTCCTCCGATTCCGTGCCAGTGATCCCGCGAACGGCGCAGATGCCATGTCAGGGGTAGTCGGACAGGGCGGCAAGGACTTCAAATTGCCCGTGTTGTGGCACCAGAGTCTCCTTGCTTTCTCACAGCGGTACCGTAATGACATCACCGAGGACCAACGAGAGGCGTTGTTGGACCTCTTACGGGCGAAGGGGCATAAGGACATCGGACCTGAAGTACGGAGGGAGTTGTTGGAAGGAAGGGGTAGAGGCGTTGTCATCGAGGAAGGTGGGGGCGATGGAGGAGATGATACAATGATGACAGAACTTTAATGAGCCATAGAAGAAGAGGCAATAATTATTTAATGCTGACGAGTGGACATCCGTATGGATAAGTGACAGGTTGCGAAGAATAAGGTAGGACTATCTGTGTCACGCACTTGTTGGACTCAGCAGGACATCTGATGTGAACATAAGGTGAGTTATCCAACTGTGGAGACGAACTCTGCTAATACGGTAACGTGTGGTTGTAGGCTGCAGGCGCAGCCTTCTCCTACATTCTGAAAAAGGGGGATCTTCTAACATTCGTAGAAGCCGTACCTGATTTATCCTAAAACTTAATCGTCCATGTGTTTCATGCTGGTAGTGGTGGCACAGCCAACGGCATAGATTGTAGATGATGGATAGCAGCACCAATTAATGGATTCAGGAACACACAGCTGGTCCATATTACGTTATTATTGAAGTGCGACGGCACTAACGGCACGGTGGACAGTGTATGGCTTTGTCTGTGGCTCTGAATAGGTGCAAACTGACTGCGCCATGGGGCGCCGCAATGCCCAAAAGAGAAATGTTGCACAACAAAGACCAACTCCTGCGAAGGACGAGATGTTGACAGGGAGAAGACTAACGTAAGGGATGTTGCTCGCATACCCCTTTGGCTTCGAATCTGGGGCCGTTGGGTACCTCTTCAAACATTGAATAGATCTGCAACAAGCGGAAACAGAAAAGCCTCGAAAAGAGAGACGGCACATCTCGCAGGATTGCGAAACCAACAGATCCAGATTCCTCTTCGTGAAACAATCCGCTCCAATCTGAGGTGATGATCGTGACTAAATTAGGTAATTTTGGGGGCGGAGGGGCGGAGTTCCGCATCAGCTTAGCGTCTTACATCTTAGCGTCGATCCTTTGGCGAGTGACAGGAGACATAAAAGGACAGCTGTCCTCGAGCATTCGGACTCTTGATTCCTGCTTAACCCCGACCAGACGGGCCAGCAAGCCCACGAAGTCACGTTAAAGACTGCTGCCTACCTTACCAAACCTACGAACGTATCCCTCACACCTTTATACTCTCTTCACTGAGGACATGTGGCCTTTATCACGATGAGTCCACCTGGCCTTTGCTGCTCGACTGTCTCACTGCCAACCTCCGTCAAACAATCGATTTTCTTCTCTCACAACCACACACAACCACAACTCATATGATAACTGGACCTTCACGTCTCCTTCGTTAAAGAGCTGCTATTATGTCTTTAAAATTCTCACCGGATTTGGCGGACTGTTCGACACCAGCCTCATTCTACGTCCCCGAGGCTACTGTCTCACCAAGAGAAATGTCGCTCACACCACAGGCCATGGCGACCCCTCAAGAGAACTTCATGACGCCAATGCACACACCTGAACCCGAGAAAAAACCTACGAGGAAACGAAAATCTTGGGGTCAGGAACTACCAACGCCCAAGACCAATCTCCCACCTCGGTATGAGTGCCGTAGATCTTCACCGTCTGCCATGATAAAGCTAATGTTGGTTCAGAAAACGGGCAAAGACGGAAGATGAGAAGGAGCAACGTCGCATCGAGCGAGTGCTCCGAAATCGAGCCGCCGCTCAATCCTCTCGTGAGCGCAAGCGTCAAGAGGTCGAAAAGCTTGAAGGCCAGAAGATGGGTATCGAGCAGCAGAACCAATTCCTCCTGCAGCGGCTTGAACAAGTGGAAGCCGAAAAGAACAAGCTGGCCGAACAGGTCAGGCGGCTGGCAGCTCAAATGGCTGTCTTCCGTAGTGCTCCCACACCCGCCAACTCTTCACCACGCTCGATATCAGTCACCGCATCGCCTACTCTGTCTGGAGATCTACTGGACGGCTCTCATGATTCCATACCTAATTTGAAGTATGAATTACAAGAATCCAGCTTCGCGCTCCCACATCCACAATATACTCTTGACCCACGTCATACCTCTTTCTCGTCCGCGTCGTCTATCGACAACTTGGAGTCCACAATGGCGTCGGCTCCCAGCCTGACACAACATCCTGCTGAGATGTTGTGTGACCTGCAGTGTCAGCTGGGAGCTTCTTCGCCGTCGGGGATTCCTTCGACGATCGCGGACAACCTTCAACGCCGCTTGGTTTTTCATTTCCTCCTCACTTCGATGGCGCCTCTCCTCTTAGCGACAATGCTTTCAACGGCCTCTTCGATGGTTCTTACACCCCTCAGCCAGATCTTCGTCTCTTTGAAGACCGGCCGCCCTCTGACACTTTCGCCGGAGGACCTCTCGATGACGGGTCTTTTTCCTTTGCTAACTTGGTTGATCTCGACGCCGATCACACCCTTGATGGACCCAACCCCCTCGGACCGCTTGACGTCACGACCGATTTTCCGGATCGGCATGTTGCGACGACTTCTGATTTGCAGCCCAGCATTGGCGCGCCCGTTACGGGACGCGACGAGCAGGGCATTGCAGCTGATGTCTAGCGACGAGCCGACTGGCACCGGTTGTGCGGCTTGTGGTGACAAGGGTATGGGTACATTGATGACAATGTTGTTCGCCATCGAATCGATCGAGAAGTCGAAGGATAAGGCATCATCGAGCAAAGGCACCGATCCGGCGGCCGAGATCCGAAAGCTGTGTAGCACTCTGGATGAGATGCTCGGTGATGACGGCAGGGAGGCAAAAGCTATGACTCGTGGGAGTGATTGTGACAAAGGGCGTTCAAGGAGTGATTGGGTTTCGAGACTCTCGGGAAAGTTTTTGTAGGATACGCTGTCGCTCCAGTTGCAGCTTTTGGTAGTTGTGCCAATAACAGTCTTGACATCTTGACATCTACTTGACCACCTCCCCAAGTGTCCGGACCTGGACACTGTCCGCTAGATAGACTACTCCATCGTAGACTCAAAGAACAGAACACTCTCAGTATTCTAGATGTAGTGGTTGTGGAGGCCGAAGGTGTAAAGTCAATCAACTACCTAGGTGGGGCATCCGCAGTGGCTCAGGTAAAGGTACGGGGGGGAAAGGTGTGTATGACAGGTCAGCAAAGGTTCACCTTTCCTCTGAACGTGGGAGGTTTACCGGCAGGTTCAGGTTCAGTTTCAGGCTCAGGACACAGCGGGCATTAACCGCATATGGGTAAAGCTAAGCTAGCCCTAACTATAAGATCTCCACTCTCACACCAATTCCTATCCCGTCAGTGCCAACAGAGCACATGGCAGCATGGAATCTTCTGTTCTCTTTAAGGGTATTGGCAGCGGAAGCCTTCCTGACATATATTTGGAGGCGTCCTGAGGGTTTTAGTCACGAAGTGCATACTTGCGGTGGTATTGGATAGGATCCTGACTTTAATTCTTTACGCCCTCGGATGGACCCATGGACTGCTATACAAGGGCAGAAGCTGGGGCAAAGGAGAAGCCTCAAGGGCAAAAATGTGGGGCAGCGGCAGGAGGTATTTTTCAATCGATTGGTACGGGAAATTTTCGGGTTGGGTAGCTATCGGTGTCTAAGTGACATTTCGCTCGTTGCGATCCACCGCACTGTCTGTGACTGAAGGCGTGGGTGCAGGCAGTGGGATCAACCGTCATAAACAGAATTCCTTTTTGGGAACGGAGGGCTGGAGAAAGCTGATTAGTCACCCATGGTTACTCAGTCCCAGTACCTGAGCTGAAGCAGGACCTGATTGAGCTTATGAATCGTCGAGAGCAGATCCTAGTCACCTTCAGAGGGCAATCGAGACAGCGCCTCTTTACTCAGGGTAGCTTGCAATGTGCAGTCCGGATGACGGTGTTGGTGCAGGTGAAAGTGCCCCCCGAGTGGCTTGCTTGGCAAGCTGTGATAGGCCCCCACTCAGGGCTGTGTCTCCAGAGTGAGGCTACTAGGCTCCGCAGTATCACTTGCAATAATAATCTCGCACGCTGCCACAGCTCCAGTTGTTCTTGTCACCGTATTGTTTACAGTGATCAGTAAAGATCTGCGCTGCAAGCTGAATCCAACCCTACTGTCTACTCCGAACTTGTTGCTGATCACTGACCTGACCGCACGGAGCAACGTCCTCTAGCCAGCAATGTCCGGCGCGGAAGTGCTCGCCGTTCTGTCATGTGTCGGTGCGATCGTGTCAGCGTTCCATGTTGGTTATCTTCATGGACCCAATTACATCCTGCCCAGCTGATCCATTTATAGGGCGGGACGGAGCTGTTGGAGCTAATCAAAGAGAAGCGGAAGATCAGGAAAGCTCGACGCAATGCACAGACAGAGAGCCTGGAAGACTCTCTCGCTCGAGGTCCTCCCGTCGTGCAAGGAGAGTACGATCGGGATTTTAGGCGTTTTGGGCAAGTGTTTGCAGTGGGCGACAGTGAGTCCACATGGATGGCCAGGCATGATACGACTCGACTGATTACTGTATGCACTACAGGAATCGCAACGGATGCGCTGAAAGACATCGTTATTACGTTGCAGATGACGTTACTGCAAAACCTCCAGCTCGCCTGGGGCCAGGAGACGATGGTGGACTTTACAACCTTGGAATATGCTTCGGAAGAGAGTCGGGTCAACTCGGTCGTTGCCCTCGGGCAGCTCTATCAGCGTCTTGCAACTGCAGCTCCTATCCATCGGATGTCTGCCACAGTGTTGCCAGCCACACTATTGATTGGAAACTCGCACCCTGACATGCCCATAGCACCTCCAGCTGTGACTCCGCCTTCTGCAAACCCTAAACCAGTCCGACCAGACTCTGGGACATGGTCGAGCGAAAAGGCGTCCCGGCCGGCTATCTACAATCTGTTCCGAAAGCCGCTGAGCGACACTGCGGTTCCTCATGCATCACAAGAGTCGCTAGTTCCTCGATATCTCTTACCCGCTATCTCTGCCGAGAAGTCGGATTGGCTCCTCAAAGAAGTCGAAACTGGCAAAAGCACGGATAACGTTAGGCAATCAATATCGTCTGCGAAGTCTAGCGACGCAAGTAGTTCGATCTTCGACCCCAACGACCTGTGGCAGAAGACCTGGGGAAGTCCGGAGGACTCCATCACCGGGGCCCAGCTCCAAGATTTGCGTGCGTCAACCAGCCGACGGCGGGTCCCGACCAGCACGCTCGAGGTCGCCACGGCAATCCCAACACCGAAGCTGTTGCTGCCCTGCGAGGGAAACAACTTCGCTGGTTTCTGCAAGGCACGTCCCTACAGTCTAATTCGTCACCAAACATTGACCGTGCCACTACTGACGCATCACAGGGCGCGTGGAAACTGCAATCCGGCATCAAGAAAGCCATCTGCGAAAGATCGCGCCCAGGCGGCATGTACAGCGCCACGCTGTTCTGGCGCTGCCAGAAATGCATGTTCGAAGGCCGCATGGCCGTCGAGCCAGGCACGAAGCGCAAGACGTACGACACCCAAGTCCACAACGCATCCGGCATCCAGTGGCGGTGGTTGTTCCTGTTCAAATCGCACGTCTTCCTCAAAGACATCCTTTCCGACCCGCGCGCCTCGACTTTCGGCTGTATCTTCTGCTGCGCGATGGGGAAGGGCACGCCCATATTTGGCGGGGTGGAGAGTTTGATGAATCACTTGCAGCAGCATCGGGAGGTGCAACCGACAGGGGAGGTTTTGTATAGGATGAATTGTATCTTGGGACGCGTGGCGGAGGTGGGGGAGGATTTCGATATCAATCTGCCGCCGCCTGGTGAGGGTGCTGCTTGAAGAGGCCTGCTGTCTGCGTACAAAGTACTGGTTGGAACGTTGTTTTGGTTTTGGAACGTATACCCCTTTCGCATGTTGGCGGTTTATCTAGTTGCTGAGGCCGGTGCGGGCGTATGCGGGTATATAGGGTGCTTCATACTGAGGTAGCAAGACTTCGGGCAGTCGTGAGGCAACCTGTCTTTTGACCACTTTTGAGGGCTCTCCGTGATGATGGTGATCTGACTTGCCAGTGTAGCATGCCAACCAGCACTAGGCATGATAATATCTATTTATACCGCCAATCACGACTCAAGCTTCTGACAAAGAGACTCGTTCTCGAAGCCTGCGGATTAATATCGGCATACAAAATCTCTACGCCTACAAAACGGCAGTCCAAACCAAGGCCCACCGAAACAGCCCTCAACCCGCTAAATGCCAGATCGCAACGAAACCTCACATCAGCACGCAACACGAATTCTGCTTCTTCGCCTACAGTAATCCACCACATCAGCACACCCACCTCCCTCTCTCTCCCCAACAAACCCCACCGTCGGGACCCACATACCTGCGTATAAAACATCTTACTCTGCGCACTCAACCCATCACTCTTCGCCACCAGACTATCGATCTTCTCCCCCCTCTCCAGCACGCTCTCGATGGTCTTATGCAGCACGATCTTGGTCTCGTCCAGCTCCTTCTGGATCTTCATGATGCTGTCCGCCTGCTGCGGGTCCTGGTACTTGACGATGTACTCCTTGAGCGGCGGAAACGGCAGCGCCGGCGGAGCGGCCGCCGCGAAGGCGGTGCGCGGGTAGCGGGCTAGGAACTCGTCGACGATTTTGGAGAGGAGCTGGTGCGCGACGAGCGCTGGGTAGTCTTGGTCGCTGATGATGATGCCGGCGACGCCTTCGGTGCGGCCGTAGGCGTGGAAGGTGTATGCTGTAGGGGGAGGGGGGGTGTGAGAGGTGGGTTTGGTTGCTTGGGGGTGGAGGGTGGGGGGGGAAGGAGGGAGGGGGGCGTACATTTCTCTTCGATGTCTTGTCGTTGGCCTGGCTTGGTACGCTCGGCGACGGTTTTGCTGAAGAGGGTCATGAACTCGCCGTAGCTGGTGGCGTGGTTCTCTGGTTTAGTTGGGTCTTCTTGTCGCGCGCGCGTGTGGGGAGGCATACCTGTCTCGCGTGAACCTTGAGTAGCTGCTCAGGTCCTTCTCGACGCAGAGCTCGTGCGCGGGCTTCTCCTCGTTCTTGAGGATCTGTCGGTCAGCGTTAGTGGATGTGGTCGTCTGGATTCGGGGCTCGGCGCAGACGCACGCCGATGTAGTAGATCTTCATGGTGTGAGGAAGTCAGATATATCTGGTCGGTAATGTAGGGATGTGTGCTGGAGTCCAAGAATGAGTTGTATTTACGTCAGGGAGTACGGATCTGCAACGTCAGGAGTGCGGCGCCTGTACCCATGGTCTTTGTTATCGCTTATCGGTCAATAAGGTTCAGCCTCATGAGACTATCGACTTAGCGTGTTTCCCACGCATTTGGCCATCAACCAGACTGCAACGCTTTACTCATCGCCTTGGTGTTTCGTTGTAGCAGTTCAGCTATTTATTGGAGTTTCTCCGATTGAATCTCTCACTTCGCCGTCATGTCACCATCTCTAGAATCAGCCGAAGCACAATGGCTCACCCAGCTCCGAGCTATGCGCGAAGCCATCGCTGATCTCAAGCTCGATCAGCAGAATGGAGACGTTCGACCATACGGTCAAGACCTTCTTGTTGATGATGATGAGTTCACAGGTGGTAGTGCAAGTGACGATATCTGGGATCTCATCAGTGACGAAGAGGGGGAGATTTACAGCAGCGACTACATAGATGGAGAGGAGGATTCAGTACCGCAAATCGGTGCTGATGGAGCAAGCCATGGTCAGGGATGGCTGACGGAGAAATGTATTGCATTTGCAAGGGGAAGAACAGGGCTGAATGCCGACGAGGTCCAGCAACAGATCATATCACTGTTGGCGTCAGACAGTAACAGTACGTTTGGTGTATGAATGTTGGTAAAGAGGTTGGTGTTTCTGATATTTGTTCCACAGATGACGACTTACAAGTGTCTCTGGCGGACATCATCGGATTTGATGATCTTGATTTTGTCATTGAACTCATCTCACACCGCAAAGAGCTTCTTGCATCCTGGGACCCACCGGCACAGCACACGAACGGCGTCCAGCCACGATTGCAAACTCGGCAGGAGCGAGAAGAAGCGGTCCGCCAACAGGATTACGAGCACAAACATGCTAGCCTTGCGCCCAAGCTCGATCGTGACGGGCCTCAGTATCCCCATGTCTACAAGGCCCATAGCGCAGGCAACACCCTTGCGGCTGGAGGACGAAAGTATGCCCTTCCGGTAGGAAGCGTAAGGACAGAGCATAAGGACTATGAAGAATACTCCATTCCAGCAACGAAAGTCGGCACCCTTGGGGAAGGTCAGAAGCTGATTGCGATTGGCGACATGGATGGGCTCTGCAAGAGAACATTCAAAGGTTACAAGACGCTCAACAGGATGCAGTCGTTGGTCTATCCGGTGGCCTATAAGACAAACGAAAATATGCTTATCTGTGCCCCTACCGGTGCTGGTAAAACCGACGCGGCAATGCTGGCCGTTCTTAATGCTATTGCGAAGAACACAGTACCTCATCCCTTCGAGGACCCCAACGCGACCGAATTTGCTGTAAAGACCGAGGACTTTAAGATTGTATATGTCGCGCCGATGAAAGCATTAGCTGCCGAAATCACAGAGAAGCTCGGCAATCGCCTTGCGTGGCTTGGGATTCAGGTCCGGGAGTTCACTGGAGACATGCATCTTACAAAAAGAGAGATTGTGGAGACTCAGATCATCGTCACTACACCAGAAAAGTGGGATGTTGTGACTCGGAAGGGAACTGGCGATACTGAGCTGGTTCAGAAGGTGCGATTACTGATTATCGATGAGGTCCACATGCTCCACGATGAGCGAGGTGCAGTTATCGAATCTCTTGTCGCCCGTACCGAACGCCAGGTGGAGAGCACGCAGTCCTTGATTCGGATTGTTGGACTGTCCGCTACGTTACCGAACTATGTCGATGTGTCAGATTTTCTCAAAGTCAATCGCATGGCAGGACTGTTCTACTTCGACGCCTCTTTTCGCCCTGTCCCTCTTGAGCAGCACTTCCTCGGAGTGAAAGGGAAGGCCGGGACCAAAACATCGAGAGACAATCTCGACAACGTCGCATTCGAGAAGGTGAAGGAAATGCTCGAATTGGGTCATCAGGTCATGGTCTTTGTTCACTCACGTAAGGACACCGTCAATACTGCGAGGGCCTTTTACCAGATGGCTGCAGATCAGCAATGTCATGACCTGTTTGACTGCCATGAGCACCCAGACTACTCTGCCGCAATGAAGGATATGAAAAATATGAAGAGCCGGGAGGTGAGAGAGCTTGTGCCGAAAGGCCTGGGAACACATCACGCTGGCATGGCCAGATCTGACCGAAACATCGTAGAACGTCTGTTTGCAGAGGGTCTTCTGAGGATGCTGTGCTGTACAGCAACGCTAGCCTGGGGGGTGAACTTGCCAGCTGCAGCTGTCATTATCAAAGGCACTCAGGTGTTTAGCGCTCAGGAAGGGAAGTTTGTGGATCTCGGCATACTGGACGTTCTGCAAATCTTTGGACGTGCGGGTCGACCGCAATTTCAGGCCATTGGTATAGGGTTCATCTGTACAACGCAGGATAAGCTTGCACATTATTTATCAGCTGTCACTCAACAGCAGCCTATTGAGTCGAGGTTCTCCCGGAAGCTGGTAGACAATCTCAACGCGGAGATAGCGCTCGGGACCGTCACTTCCATCCCGGAAGCGGTACAATGGTTGGGATATTCCTACCTGTTCGTACGGATGCAACGCAATCCTCTCACATATGGTATCGACTGGGCCGAGATTCGGGACGATCCCCAGCTGGTGCAGAAAAGACGTGAACTGGTCATCAAAGCGGCCCGTGTTCTTCAGCAAAGTCAAATGGTCATCTTCAACGAAAGCACCGAGGAACTGCGCGCGAAGGATGTTGGGAGAATTGCTAGTCAATACTATGTTCTACAAACAAGCATTGAGATCTTCAATACCATGATGCGACCGCGCGCCACGGAAGCGGATGTCCTGAAGATGATAAGCATGAGTGGAGAGTTTGACAATATCCAATCGAGAGATAACGAATCGAAGGAGCTGTCTAGGCTGCGAGAAGAAGCGACAAAGTGTGATATCGAGGGAGGCAACGACCAACCCCACGCGAAGACCAATATCTTACTGCAATCGTACATCTCGCGGGCCCGTCCCGAAGACTTCGCTCTAGTATCAGAGTCCGCGTATGTGGCACAGAATGCTGCCAGGATATGTCGCGCACTGTTCATGATCGCACTAAACAGGCGATGGGGTCATCAATGCTTGGTACTTCTCTCCCTATGCAAGTCAATCGATAAGCAGATCTGGCCGTTCCAGCACCCATTTCATCAGTTTGACCTTCCGCAGCCTATCCTGAAGAATCTCGATGACAAATCTTCGCTATCCGTTGAGTCCATGCGGGATATGGAGCCAGCGGAGATTGGCGAACTCGTTCATAACAATCGTATGGGTGGTGTAGTTGCGAAACTTGTCAACAACTTCCCGACACTCAGCGTCGACGCCGAAATAGCACCGTTGAACCGTGACGTCCTTCGGATTCGACTGTCTATAACTCCCGACTTTCGATGGAACGACAGACATAACGGTACTTCAGAGTCGTACTGGATATGGGTCGAAAATTCAGAGACTTCGGAGATTTATCATCATGAATTCTTTCTTCTCAGCAGGAGGAAACTGTACGATGATCACGAATTGAACTTCACTATCCCCTTGTCTGATCCACTGCCCACGCAAATCTATGTAAGAGCAGTGTCGGACCGATGGCTTGGCGCTGAGACTGTGACTCCAGTGTCTTTTCAACATCTCATCCGACCAGACACTGAGAGCGTCTATACAGACCTACTGGACTTACAACCCCTTCCGATTACAGCTCTCAAGAACCCTTTGTTAGAAGAGATATATGGGCAAAGGTTCCCATTCTTCAATCCCATGCAAACACAGATTTTCCATTGCCTTTATCATACCTCTGCGAATGTCCTGCTTGGCTCACCTACGGGAAGTGGCAAGACAGTAGCCGCCGAACTGGCGATGTGGTGGGCTTTCCGCGAGAAACCCGGTTCAAAGGTGGTGTACATTGCGCCAATGAAAGCGCTTGTCCGCGAGCGCGTGCAAGACTGGCGCAAACGGTTGACCCGTCAAATGGGTCTCAAGCTCGTAGAGCTTACAGGAGACAATACTCCCGACACTCGCACCATCCGGGATGCTGATATCATCATCACCACACCTGAGAAATGGGACGGCATCAGTCGTAGCTGGCAAACAAGAGGATACGTGCGACAGGTCAGTCTAGTGGTTATCGATGAGATCCATCTCCTCGGTGGCGACCGTGGTCCGATTCTAGAGATCATTGTATCAAGGATGAACTACATTGCCTCGCAGTCAAAAGGGTCAGTCCGACTTGTCGGCATGTCAACAGCCTGTGCCAACGCCATGGATCTTGGGAACTGGCTTGGAGTCAAGGAGGGTCTCTTCAACTTTCGGCACTCTGTCCGGCCAGTGCCACTCGAGATCTATATCGATGGCTTCCCTCAGCAAACCGGTTTTTGCCCATTGATGCAGTCTATGAACCGACCTACATTTCTAGCCATAAAGACACACTCGCCCGAAAAGCCTGTGATTGTATTCGTCGCCTCGCGACGGCAAACCCGGCTGACAGCGAAAGATCTGATCAACTATTGCGGAATGGAAGATAATCCTCGCCGTTTCGTCCGTATGTCCGAAGATGACCTGCAGGTCAACCTCTCCAGGGTCAAGGATGAGGCATTGAGGGAGGCCCTCAGCTTTGGTATTGGTCTGCATCATGCTGGGTTGGTCGAGTCAGATAGGCAGCTTGCAGAAGAGCTCTTCGCCAACAACAAAATACAGATCCTAATAGCCACCAGCACGCTCGCTTGGGGTGTCAACCTCCCAGCACACCTGGTTGTGGTCAAGGGCACCCAGTTCTTCGATGCTAAAATCGAGGGATACAAGGACATGGATCTGACCGATGTCCTCCAGATGCTAGGGCGAGCTGGGCGGCCGCAGTTCGACACGTCTGGTATCGCGCGCATCTTCACGCAAGATGCTAAGAAAGCTTTCTACAAGCATTTCCTGCATACTGGCTTTCCTGTCGAATCGTCGTTGCATCTCGTTCTTGACAACCATCTGGGCGCTGAGGTATCTGCCGGGACTATGGCCACAAAGCAAGATGCCCTCGATTATCTGACGTGGACATTCTTCTTCCGCCGATTACATAAAAACCCGACCTATTACGGGCTGGAGATTTCCGCAGAGGAGCACAACACAATGGCAGCACAAGCGTTGGCAAACGACTATATGATCGAGATGGTGGATCACTCGCTCGGAGAACTTGCAGAGTCCGGTTGTATCACGCTTCACTCGAATGGTGACGTGGACTCGACCGCACTGGGAAAGATCATGAGCTACTATTACCTATCCCACAAGACCATCCGCCATCTGATCAAGCACGCTAAGAGGGACGCAAGCTTCGAAGATGTCTTAGCCTGGATGTGCTGTGCCACTGAGTTTGACGAGCTTCCAGTGCGACACAACGAGGACCTCATCAACGCAGAACTGTCGAAGAATCTACCACTTAACGCCGACGCTTTAGAACTCCCAATGTGGGACCCACACGTCAAAGCATTCCTCCTCCTGCAAGCCCACATGTCGCGCATCGACCTCCCCATCTCCGACTACGTCGGCGATCAGAACTCCGTCCTCGACCAGAGCATCCGTATCATCCAAGCCTCCATCGACGTTCTGACCGAGCTCGGCTACCTCTCCAGCTGCCTCATGATGATGACACTGCTCGAATGCATCAAATCCGCCCGCTGGCCCTCCGACGACCCTCTATCCATCCTCCCTGGCGTCGATCCCGGCCAGGAACAACAACGCCATATGACAACCCCCTCGCCTCCCAGATCCCTCACTGGGCTTTCGGCCCTTAACAGGAACGCCCTCGAAGCAACGATGACCGACCTTCACATCCCGCCATCGCTCCGCCCTCAGTTCTCCAGAGCCGCAGCCATGCTTCCCAACCTGCGCCTCCACGTCCGCGACGTCACCGCCCTTTCCGTCACCGTCACCCTCGACCGCCTGAACCCGGCCACCACAACCCCTGACTATCGCATCTGGGCCCCGAAGTTTCCGAAGCCGCAGTCCGAGGGCTTCTTCGTCCTCCTCGGTAATCCTGCGAACAACGAGGTCATCGCGTTGAGGAGGGTCGGTTGGCCTGCGTTGGGAGGTGAGGGGCAGAAGAGGACCGACAACAACAACAGCAATTCGAGAGGAGGGGAGAAGGGTCGAGCGAGTGCCAGGTGCGTGCTGAAAGTGCCGCAGAGTGGGGAGGGGCGGAAGGTGGATGTCTGCGTCGTGAGTGATGCGTATCCGGGGATGGTGTGGCGGGTTGATGGCGTGGAGGTGCCGGGGGCGCCGGCGCCGGAGGTTGGGGCCGATGCGGGGAAGAAGGGATGATGGTGGTGGTGGTGGCGCGGAGCGTACATAGGTACATTAGATAGAGCGGGCTCAGTTCTATATCTGGACGGTCACATGTGCTTATAGGCATTGTATAAAGATCAGCCTCTTCAAGGTACTTATCAAAGCTATTTATTGCCCTAGTATCCGCAAAGATTAGATTCTAAGACGAACTTGAGCTAGATCAGAGCATGAGATTTCCGTCAAGTCGTAGATAAGAAAATTCCGCCTCCAGTTTAGCTGGTGGTGGACGAGTGAAAGATTTCAGGACTAGATTGCACATTGTATATATGCAAAGCAAATGGTGCACGCATGAAGCATTCCGTCATGGCTCGTCAAGCGCCTGCATAAATTCTGCAACCCCATGACTGAAACTTAGAGCAGTCTCTCTCCATCCAGTACGCCGGAGCAAGGTAGTGTAGCCGGAACTGGCAAGCGATGTCCCATCTACACCGACATGGACATGGTACTCCCCTCGGTTGCCCTCTTCCGCAACAGGCTCATATAATCGGACTCGCTCTTGTGGGCCGCATCTTGGCAGGGATTGGCCTCCTCATAGAGCAAGAACTTGATGAAGCGATAGAAGCCCGACGCGACGCAGGCGCCGAGGATCGGTCCGAGCCAGTAGATCCAATGGTAGCCGGGGAAGGAGCCCATGACGACTTGAGGGCCGAAGGAGCGAGTCGGGTTGATGCCGGCACCGGTGAAGTAGACTCCTGTTTTCGAGGAGTGGGGCTTAGTTCTGTGCGCCGTACGTGTGGAGGATGATAAGAAAGACAAAGGACATGGGAGGATAGACGAACGTACCGGTGAGGTGATCCGCGAACAAAGCCAGACCTATGCCCACAGGAGCCATGAAAGTCGTCTTGGACTTCTCGACCGCGAGCATGAGGATGGTGATGACGAGGAGGAACGTCAGGAACATCTCGATGAAGAGGCCCTGGACGATGGATGTGCCGTGGTTGAGCGTGGTGGCGACGGTCATGGGACCGGGGAACATGGCCGAGACCAGAGCGGCTGCGACGATGCCGCCGAGCATCTGAGGGACGAAGAGACAGGCACCGCGAGCCCAGGGTAGAGCGCCGCTGATGACGAGAGCGAGGGTGACCTAGGCCACAATGCGGATGCGTCAGCTTTCCAGTGTCTGCGAGCACGATGTGGAGATACATACCGCTGGATTGAACAATCCTCCGCTGATCCGGTAGAAGACCCAGACATTGACCATAAGAGACAGGCCGAAGCACAGAGCAATGTATAGGTACTGCGACGCTAGCACTGCTGGCGACGGGTTCACAGCTGGTACGATGGAGTTGACGACTGTGGCGCCGCTGAAGGCGAACCAGAGGAATAGGGTTGTTCCAATGAATTCGCCGACCATGGCAATGAAGTGCCTACGTTGTGTCGGATTCATGAAGGCAATTTTCTTGTCAACGTTGGCCATGGGCGAGCGGCTGTCAGGGGCGCGCACAGCCTCCCCAGGTGGATGTGAGCCCTCCATAATACGTGGAGCGCTCTTGGGTTGAGTAAGATAGAGATAGCGATGAGTTATGAGATAGACGTTCTTCAAGTGGGGAAAGATGAGATGGTAAGGTATTCAGAATAGATATAACGATCCACCTCACTCGCAGTGGTGGTGAGAGATTTAAAAGAGGGAGCTTCAAGAGTGAATAAGGATACCTAAGAAAGAGGGGGTTTCAAGATCGATCGAGATTAAAAAGGGGGGCTTCAGGAGAGAATGGAAAGAACCACACTGCACGCCCTCATATACCTCACTCTCTCCTTCTTACTCCGGCTTTGACCTGATACCCTGAGAGTTCCCCGCCTTTTTCGAGTCCTGTCCTCCTCGATCTGCCGAAGCTGTGACATCGATGCAACGAGAATGAGTATTCGACATTTGATTGAGTTCCCAGACCTTGGGACGTTGATGATTGTCAGGCTTCCTATACGCTTCTTGCATGAATCACTGCAGATGACCGTTGTGTTCACAGAGCTCATAACTTGATAAGTGGATAAAAGTACTCGGTGGCAAGCCGAACATATCAAAACGTTGGCCCGTCATGTGGCGGCAACTATGTTCCACGACGCTGTACAAGAAGCTATGCTTCTCTGCACTGTAATGTCAGTGAAGCAGAGCGAATGTCGTGTAATGCAACGTGCAGCCACTGTCTCTCGCAATGAGAACACATGTGCCGAGAAGAAACTTCCAAGGAGAAAGTGCGGTGGTCGACAACAGACCCTTCAGGTTGATGAGAAAGGGTTTCTTCTTTTTGGAACGCTGTAAGTTATACTGAGAAGAAGAATAGAAAGGGAAGTCAGCTAAAGCACATCTGTATACTCATAAACTGTACGAAAGCTGTAGCCTGCACACTTTGAACTTGATCAACCGTCGAGTGCAAAGCAAACGAAGGGACAAGATCAAATCGCACAGGTTATTCTTTCGAGTCATTGTATCTGAAGCATCCATGCAGTCAACGACAAGTGAACCCGCCGGTCGGGAAACACCGCAGCGGCGGACAAGCAGCGGGGTAGGTAAGGTAACCACCATCATCGAAGATCCCCCCTTCAAGTTGTAGATTTCCCCGCCTCTGTGCTGAAGGAACGATGCCTCCAGGTAAGGTGTAAGGTGTAAGGTATACCGTATGCTGTGAGCGACCCACTCTGTCGTGATAAGCCAATCCGGAGTCTTTCCCAAGCCACCCGCAGAGCACAACGGCCAGCTGCATCGAAGTTTCAGGGCGTCGAGGGTCCAAGCCCTGCGAGTCCTTGCCCCGTTCGATGATAGTCGCTCCCGTCGATCAGGTTAAACTTTCCTTCTATGGAGGGAGGGCTCCTGGCAAATTCAAGGGGTGGTGTCGGGTTGGATCCATCATCGCTCAGCAATGTTGGTACATTAATAAGGTATTCACTCCCTAAGAGGAGGTGCTTCCAGCAGAGACGTTCGACGATAGTTGATAAATCCTTCCGGATCGGGTAAGGGGGAAAAGGGTTGGGCCGCAATGCCCCGTACAGTACAACATTGAAGTTCCATACATGATCAGCATCGCTAACATATCAGACATCAGACATGCATGCATTTGAGCATGGTTGGCGATGGGTTAAGCTTAAGTTGCACCCTACCTAAGGCAGGTCTAAGGTAGCTAGGCCTTGATTTGGGCGAGTGGTTAGTGGTGTTGATGATCAGGGGCCTGTGGCCTGCTCGCTGAACCTCGATCATCTCAGGAGCTAGATTTATACCGCAGTCAAACCATGAAGCACCGTAAGGCACGTTGCAATTTTCAAAGAACAAGAGTGAAATGGTCGTTGAAAGTGTATGTTATCCTAGAATGTAAATTACCTGTTAAGGGTCCCGAAGAGGGAAGCAAAATTGCCCCTTCCATGTTCTCCTCTAAGGTACTTGGGCCCAGTGAGACCACATACCTCGCTCGTATTGCAGAACTTCCGAGCGCAGGATTTTGATGATCCGTGAAGGCTGCTGTAAAGATCGTAAAGATCTCTTCCTCCAAGCTCGTACTTCCAGATTTTTGATGTCAATTTTATACTATCACAGACGGATGTTTTTGAATTGATGTCGCTCAAGATTATCATCACATCGGAAGCCTTTATTAACTACATTAAACGTCATTAACCTTCATCAACAGGCAAGATGGCCGAGATGGTTATGGCGCCAGGTTAAGGACCACCTTAACGTCAATTTCCTGGTGGAGAAATCCGCGTGGGTTCAAGTCCCACTCTTGTCAGTAAATTCTTGATTTTTTGCCTGCCAACACAGGCCAGGTGGCGCGAAACTGGGTTTTAAGTTGGTTGTCTTCCTGATCTTTTAACAGAAGGCAAGTAATTTTTAGCCCTAGTCTTTGTGTTGGGACAAATTGCATCATACATGTCAGGTCGTCTCACAGAAAGGTCCGTTGAGTATTTTAAGAATTACTACTTTAAGATCAAGAAACACCAGGCTCAATTTCAATCTTATCGCTGCAAAGCAAATGAGTCTAGACTACTTCCCGCAAATACTGGCACGTAGATAGCGGTGTGCCCTCCCGGCGGCGCATCATTCGGACGACATCACATCTGCCCGACACCCGGAGGGAGCTTCGAAACCTCGTACCTTACGGCGCCACATAGGAGAAACGCCGACTCCGCCCCTCGACTGGGACCCCCACCCCTCCCCCCAGCTATCCTCCCCTCGCTCCTCACCCAGCCCTAGCAACACTTCCCCCCCAACCCACCACCCGCACTATCCCTCTGATCCGCCACATTGACGCCCTGCGACCCGGCCTGATCCGACTTGGACGTGTCGATCATGCGCTTCTTGATGTCGGCCGCGAGGCTGTAGAAGGCCTTCTCGACGTTGATGTTGCTCTTGGCGGAGACCTCGAGGAACGGGACGCCGAGCTCGTCGGCGAGGGCCTGGCCCCGCTCCGTCGACACCACCCGCTTCTCCTCCCAGTCGCACTTGTTGCCGATCAGGATCTTGTTCACGCCTTCGGTGGCGTGCTGCTCGACGTTGGAGAACCACGTTCGGATGTCTGAGGGAGAGGGCGATCGGCGCGCCACGTTAGCCCATCCATTCTCCACGACTACCTCATGGAGGGAAGGAAGCAAGCCCAGACTGCGGAAGTCTACGGGGGAGTGGGGGTGTTGGGTTGGGTTTTCTCTCACTGTTAAAGGACCGCTCGTCCGTCACGTCGTAGACCAGCAGGATCCCCATCGCGCCGCGGTAGTAGGCCGTCGTGATGGTGCGGAAGCGCTCCTGCCCGGCCGTGTCCCATATCTGGAGCTTGACCCTCTTGCCGTCGAGCTCGATGGTCCGGATCTTGAAGTCGATGCCGATGGTGGTGATGAAGGAGGGCGTGAAGGAGTCTTCGCTGAAGCGGAGCAGACAGCAGGATTTTCCGACGCCGGAGTCGCCTATTAGGAGGAGTTTTATCTGCGCGGTGCGATTTTTTCTTGTTAGTGGATGAGGTCATGAGTGAGGATGAGAAATTTGCTTGGAGCGCGGGCGTGCACATACTAAGAAGTCGTAGTTTCGTGTCCCCGCCATGCTGGTCTAGAGAGAGAAGTCTTGGGGAAGTTGAGAAAGGATGGCTCGCTCTGTACAGCCAGCAGAAGTGCTGTAAGCCTGGAGTTGTTGGAAACACGCTTATCTTCGGTGAAACTTCTAAAAGGGTGCACCACCGTGTGTTTGAGGCTGCTTCTTAAATTCCTCGTGGATGCGGTGATGTATGTTGGTCGTTGCGATGCGGTAGATCAGGAGGTCAGGTTCTCCGTCATGTCATGTTTTGGTTGGGACGTATTTGGCAACTTTCTCAAGGTTCCGCTTTACAGGATGTGGCGTTATTGTGCTGTGCCACTTCTCTCACGCTTTCTTTATGCGGAACAAGCCACAATCACAGGCCGCCCGGAATCACGCGCCAAGGGACGTGGCACCAAAACACCTTAACGTTAGGTACTCCATTGATTCATCTACACCTGAGTCCCTGCCTCATATTCGAGAAGCACTGATGAAAATCCAAACGGAAGTCACTCTTTGGAGTGTTAGGTTGCTGAGAAATAAGGCCCTCAAAGACTTGTTAGGTATGTCCAATATGCTCCGCTCCACACATGCAGCGCAAACAGCAGATTCAATACATCCATGCCGATGGAGGACGCCAAAAGATGCAACAACTCAACCATACACGGCAAGTCTACTGTACATCATTGTAACCATTTGGCATAAGCCCATCGTATCCTCTCCACGACCTTCGACTGTCGTTCCACCCCGGTCCGGATATTGACAAGATCATTGACCTCCTCCAAGAATTCGCGGTTGATCTCTCCCGGCAAAATTCGTTGGGCAATCTGTCGAAGGACATGTACCTCGCATAACAGCAAGCCGTGATCTTTGTAAGAAAGCATCCCGTTATTGGAGGGTATAGATGATGTCATAATTCGATCAATGTTCCTGCTAAGCCATCAGCACAAGGCACTCTGACATATCAACACTGCGGAGGGTGACTGCTCACCGTAGCACTCGAACCATCTGACTTCGAGTTTTGCCCCTCTTGAAACCTTTTCGATTGCCAAAAAACCCACTAAGCCACCTTGTTACTCCCAAGCATACCAGTATCCCAGGGGTAAGACCAACAAAGCTACGATAGTCAGTTGTGCTTTCGTGACAGGGAGGGGGCGTTACCCACCCAAACACCAGCTCTTGGCTTTTGAGCAAGGCATCAATGCCGCTTATAGCCACCTCAACATCGACCTTGGTTTTCTGGATCTGAATGAGCAATGCGCGGATCAAATCTCCTCTCACCGTTCCCATAAACGGTTTCCGTAAGTCGCGCTCATAAGCTCTCAGTACTGGGGTTAGATCTCCCTCTTTGACGTTGAGTCTGATCTCCGCTATTTGTGACTCATTGAGAGGACCTCCAGATGCATCGGGGTTATCAACCGCAAAGCTCACGACCATTCTTTCCAAGCTTGCTCTATCGCCTTCCAGGCTTCTTTTACTCATAATAGCCACTTCGCTATCCTCGTCGTGGCGAATTGTGCCGATAACCTTCCTCACTGGTTCGACGACCCAGTTGTACCAAAAGTCGATGACGGTTGTCCCGAAGTCGCGCACCCACGCCGTAATATCGGCTTTCCGGTTTACAATTATTCGGAGCAATGTGCTTGACGACAGTAGAAGTGCGGTTGCCGGTAGCCAGTATCGTATCAGGATCGACGGTCGGCCATACTCTTTGACCAACCGCCTTGAAGCTGCAGTATGACTCGGCACGTGGACACTAAGGATTTCCCGAAGTCTGTCGGCGAGTAATGCAGGCCTCGGTGATCGTTCATCGTTGATATGGTGCTTTTGTACCCAATCGGGATCGTCGTCGACACTCGTGAAGACAGTATCCTCAAAGTCTGTAACTCCAATTTCAAGGGTCGTGACGTGGCGGAGGACCGTCTCCATCAATGCCACGCTCTTCGCAACGACGCTTTTCCATTCGTCTTTGTCGACCGTGTGGTTGTGGCCCTTGGCGGTGATGGCCCCTTCCTCATCGACATCGAAAGTGAGTCCTTCATCCATGAGTACGCCCAAACCACTCGCACTCAATTCACGCAGTCGCTTGAGGTGATCCTGTTTCCGTCGCGCTTCTGCCCGACACATTGCAAAGGGCGACATGACCTTGGACCGCATGTCGGCTATCGATCGATCACGGATGCTATCCTTGACGAGACCATAAAACTGTCTCCAATGTTCAGACAGAGGTGTCGAACGGGGTCGGTCCGTCTCCTTCATACCCGTAAGTGATTGTAGCCGCTGCCGTGCGTCCTGGTAGATGTCGTTCGACCATTGCCAGAACCGCAAAGGCGACGTTTGCACAGTGTAGAGGCCGGTATAGGTGTTCGAGCCGAGGACCTCATCCCAGTACCATATGTCATTGCTGAGAGGTATTGTTTGATCAAGTAGCGCATTAAGTATCAGGCCATAAGTCTGTGCCGTGGCTTTGCTGACCAAGAGCCACTCGAGTTCGCACTGATATACCGCATCAGCGTTGCTAACGGTAGCTATTTGCGTTGTTGTCGAGGAGAATTTTGCTTGGTCTAAGAGGTTCTGAATTCTCCACGCTCCCAGCAGCGGTCTTGACGAAGAGGTAGTTGACAAGGCCTTTACCACGGCCTGCAACTGTATGATTCGACTCAATACCGGGTCCGAAGCAGCAGCGTGCTGTGTTGGTGACGAGGTATCTGTAGCGGTACCGAACAATGGCGAAGACGGTGTCGGGCTTATACTCGAGAACTGAAGTCTGTCGAGTTGGCCGTCGACTCGGCGAACGTGACTGGGCTTGCGATGAGTAAAATCGATGACGGCAGGGCTGTGTCTGAAACCTACTCAGCTACAAACGACATTCCTGTCTCCTGCCAGTACAGCCTGACTACGTTTGAGTTACCTGCTGCTGCTCACATCTTTGTTGACATGAAAGCTTCATGGTGCTGAAAATGTTTGGTGGAACAGCCAGCTATCCCATGACGTCGGATGTCAACACGCGACCAGCCCACATTTGACAGCACAACATATTGCTTCTGTGCACTAAGCAATAGCTGGGGAGTGAACTATTAATGATATGACTTCTGCTTCTAAATGTTCTGCAGTCCTTTCTTGAGTTACCTTACCTAGCTGACTCTAATCTGCTTACATGCAGATGCAGGTGCAGGTGCACAGAACCACTCTTATGCTATGGTTTCTGTTATTAGCAATGAGTAAGCCAAATCACCTGACACATCGATCTGAGGTACCCGGCAATCTACGAGCCGGGAAGGGATGCAGGTCGCTCTGGACTTTGTACCGCCACAATCGGCCCAACAGCCAATCAGAAGGGCTCCTGAGGGTGACGTTCCTGGTGGTGTGCGTGCCCCTGACGTTTGCATTCGCTCGCGTAAGGTACCTTAAGGTCTTTTAAGAGAAACCGTCACCTACGCCTTGTTTGACATTATATTATTTTGTGTGTGCCACCATCATCAACGCCACCACAACCACCCACATCGCTCGTTGGCTCAGGTCTCATCATGGATGCTGCGATGTGAGCATCCTCTGCCTGCGCTCAACGGGAGAATGATTGGACTAAGTGAGGCTCAACAGGAACTCAACAACATTCCTCACCGCCATCCCAGACACGTATTGGGCTCAGTTCGAAGAGATCACCAAATACAATGTCCACCTCAACCTCCTCGAGCGAATGTGGGCGGCGTGGTACGCTTGGATGCAGAACGATGTGCTCGCCACCGGTATCATGTCGTTTGTGATGCACGAGCTCGTCTACTTTGGACGATCGCTGCCTTGGTTCATCATCGACCGGCTACCTTACTTTAATAAATATAAGCTACAGAATGTAGGTCTTGGACATCCTCGACTGACTTGCTGTGTAACCGGACTGATTTGACTTGTAGCAAAAAATTCCCACGGCTCAGGAGCAATGGAACTGCGCAAAGCTTGTGCTTCTAAGCCACTTCACCGTCGAGCTCCCTCAGATCTGGTAAGAAGAACAATTTCCCTTACGCATACGATGGCACAGCAGTATTGACGACAACCAGGCTATTCCATCCAATGGCCCAGTACTTCGGCCTAGCAACCGGCGTCCCCTTCCCCTCGATCCTCACCATGGCCTACCAGATCGCCATCTTCTTCGTGCTCGAAGATACCTGGCACTACTGGTCCCACCGTGCGCTTCACTGGGGTCCGCTCTACAAGAACATCCACAAGATCCACCACCAATACTCGGCGCCATTCGGCCTAGCCGCGGAATATGCCTCGCCGATCGAAGTCATGATTCTGGGCATCGGCACCGTCAGCATCCCCGTCATGTGGTGCGCAGTCACAGGCGACCTGCACATCCTCACCATGTACGTCTGGATCGTTCTTCGCCTGTTCCAGGCCATCGACGCACATAGCGGCTACGATTTCCCGTGGAGCTTACACCATTTCTTGCCTTTCTGGGCCGGCGCCGAACATCATGATGTCCATCACGAGCGCTTTGTCGGTAACTACTCGAGCAGTTTTCGGTGGTGGGATTATGTCCTTGACACCGAGTCAGGACCCGAAGCGGCGAAGAGGAGGCGCGAACGGAAATTGGCCAAGGAAGCCAAGAAGATGCAGTAGAGAGTTTTGCCACGCCTTTGGGCTTGCCGTGCATCCTTATACAGCGAGGATCACGTGACGTCTTTTCGCGGAAAGAACGTTATAGACTTGGGAGATTCTCTCATACACGTTCCTAGACCCCAGACCTTGGCTGTCAGTTCTGGAGTTAGTCCGAGCGAAGAGCGGGCTTGGCGTATCGGGCGGTTTGATTTGCAGGTGTCTGTTCAGATAGATACTTGGCTTTAGACAGAGCCTTCTCTACCGACTCTATCAAGAGATCTTTATCACCGGACTCGGTCATTCCTTCATCCAGAAATCGGTTCGAAGCACAGCTGCATCAGCTACAAGGCCCTTTAGTGCCACGGCACAGACGGTGATGGATGGGAAAGCGAAGATTTCAGCAGGCGCGACAGAACCCCAGGCTGACATGTAGAACCAATGCTGATTTCGACTGAGGAGTACCACATCCCGACGATGCGCGCCTCGAATCACGACACCTAATAGGGCGGTGTTATCATAGTTATGCTACTTCCTCATAGCTGTCAAATTTTCTAGCCTGTAACTCTACTATATGCTTGCTGTTCTGGCTACGGAGACAGGCGCGAGTGAAGTTTGATATCATGCCTGGGTCCTGACCTCACAGAACAGTAAAGCTGACAGCTCACAAATGTTGTGCATGTCAGAGAAGTATCGTTGTATTTCTGTGAGGTATAGAATCATTTCCTTGAGGCTTTGTTTGGTGTTTCATCTCGCAGATCAATCACTGCTCTACCTGGTAAGTTAGTCAGCTTGAGTTGTTACCTTACCTACCTTAGGTTTCCTTATTGTGGATCTTAGTCATTGATGACTCATTTGACAGTGTCATGGGACAATAATCTTAGTAAGACCCGGAAAGTGCCGCGTCCCGGATCCCCGCAGCAGTGATACGGTACCCTTACGTAAGACACCAACACCTCCAAGAGGTGGGTATGAAGTATTTGTACCTTAACTTACCGATTACCCGCTCTCACTCAGACCTTACATAACTTCTTTGTCCGTCGGCCTTTTGACAATTCTGCTTACTAAAGTTTCTCGATTGTGATTACATACCTGGGTCGCGCTGCGTGGGAGAGATAACCTACACCCCCCCAAAATCCCCAAATCATATCCCACAATTCATTGTTGCTTACCGTGTGCTGAAGCTGCCTTCCCTCTCGCTGTCGACTGCTTCTCGCTACCTCAATCCACCTCGCTAAGCCGGGCAAAGTCGGACGTGCCCCAGAGCAGCTGTTGGCTTGCCTGCTTGTCCATTCCTCGCGCACTTACCAAGCACAAACACCGATCACCAAGCTTTCGCTGCGCCTAACACTGCGTTGCGCCTCAAAGGATTTGGCCTTTCCTTTCAGTCGGAGCTGTGTAGAGTAGACGGGGAGTCATCACTCAAGATGCAGCCCGCCCTCGCGCCAGCACCGCATCCGATGCAGAACGCGGTCCAGGTGAGGCGCCGAGCATCGTGGGACTTTTGTGCGCATGGAACGCTGACTTCGTCGGTGACAGGATAATCCAGAAGAGCAATGTCGGTAATCCGTCGTCGCGGTCGCGCAAAACCGCAAAGTAATTGGAGGGGTGTGTGACTCGTGCTGACCAAAGACTCGTATCAGCAGCGCTTCGCGAACACCTCCTTGCCCAAGTACACTCGCCACAAGGCCCGCATAACATGGAGAACTTGCAGCCGTCCAGCTCGGCGAGTCCGCACGACCACAATATCGACCCCGCCATCGCTGGCTCGGGAATGATGAACACCAGTGCGGAGAGCGGCGACGACGTCGGCGCCGATGGCAGGAAGGGTGGAAAGCGCGAATTGTCGACGTCGAAACGCGCTGCGCAGAACAGAGCCGCTCAGGTAGGTTTTGCAATATGTGATGCGATTGATGAAATGAAGTCGTGGTTTTTCGAAGTAGTTCGTTTCGTGTTCGTTCTGTACAGTCATCGGACCCAGCTTACATAAGGGCATCGACTTTGGGGGTGACTGTCAAGTCAGATCACCAAGACGTGAAAGGAGCTTTCTACTTTGATCGGTCTGTTGCTGACCTTTTACCGTTTTGACAGCGTGCGTTCCGACAGCGGAAAGAAGGATACATCAAGAAGCTCGAGGAGCAAGTGCGGGACTACAACCTGTTGAACGAAAACTACAAAGCCATCCAAGCCGAAAACTACCAGCTGCGAGACTACATCATCAACCTCCAATCGCGCCTCATCGAATCCCAAGGCGAGTTCCCGCAGCCGCCGTCGAACATCGACCTGCCAAACCCACGCTCCGCGGACCCGATGCATCAACAGCAGCAGATCCCCGCACCGACCGCGACCATGGGCTCTTCGTCGGTCAGCCACCTCCAAGCGTCGGCCGCACAAGCCGTCGCGGGCTTGGGTGCCGGCAAGCATCATCACGAGGAAGCCGCCTACCTCACCGGCGCCGCCGACTACCCGTCCAAGAGGTTGAAGAACGGCGACGACGTCGAGATGCAGTCGGCCACCGATCCTGCCCTCACTGGTCGAAAGCTGGACATCAACGGAACGTCGGTAACCGCCTGACGGACGTGAGTCGTCGGCCGCTTTCGACAACAGCTTGGACCGGATCGGATACTCCGCCACCATAACCCGCAGCCCTCCGGACCGCTTCGTCGTCGATCCTTCGAACTCGGACCTGCACTTTACCCTTACGTCATCGGTGACTGCAGCCTCCGGTCGTTGCGAGAACCTTGTTTCCACATGGCTTCTCCCTTCTCTTCCTCTTTTCATTCTATTGGGGACAGGCGTTACAGGTAGTAGGTTGCGGAGGGTGTTCTCTGTTTGCTTCTTCGCTATGGCTAGGAACGTGAAGCTCACGACGAAGGGTATGCTCTTTGTACAATAGCTTTCCGAATGCAGAAAGTTTTAGAATGCACTTTCCGATTGCAGAGGTGAATAGGCAATAAGATGGAGGCGGGACGACCATGTCTTTGAATGTGGAGTATAGGTAATCGTCTAACAAGAGATACGTCTGATGTGCCTCAATTTGTCACTCCCTTCGCCAAAACCCCGAAACTCCGTTTTCCTCTTGTCCCGAGTCTCTGATTCCCTCAGTATACAGAAGCGTTGCCGAGATCATGTTCCTGACACAAGAAAGTCAGCATCTCCACCTTGAACGAATCCAACCCTCCCTCATCACACTCCCGCCGAAAAGGCAGGCAATAGGCAAGGAATTTACGCCGGCAGGTCCACCAACCTTCAAATACTCAGCTCCCTTCTCCGCGTACTCCTCCCTCGAGACAGCCGCCCTCTTCCACTCCGGCCCAGCCGCCCACCTCGCGGCACCCCTCCACGCATCGAGCAGCGGATCCTTCGCCCTGCGCACCGCCAACGGCGCCTCCACCGGCAACACGGCGCGGAGATCGCGCCTCAGGCGCTCCTCGAAGCCATGAAAGAGCGTATTGCCGCCCGTCAAAAAGACGTCCTTAAGAACGGTATCGCGAAGCAGCGGGTCCGGCAAGCGCTGGGTGACGATATCCGCCGCGATCTCGACGAGACCCGCCTGGTCGAGGCCGGCAATGGAAGGCTGGAAGACGACCTCGGGCACGCGGACGCGCTCGACGTTGAGGTGGAGCTGGTGGGCCTGGCGCGTGCTCTCCGGGTCGAAGGGCCAGGGCCCGCGCAGGAAGGCGTGCACGAGGCTCTTGCTCCAGTCGGTCTGGGCCTCGAGGGTGCTGTGTTCGGTGAAGGCCGGGTCGTGTTTGAGGAGCTGGGCTTCGAGGGTCTTGAGGGCGGCGGAGACGTCTTCTTCGTCGTCGTCGTCGCTGCCAGGGTCGCCCGTCGCGACGGCCCGGTACACGCCCCAGTCGTCGTCGTTGGCGCCGAAGTTGTCGTCGTCGTCGCCGCCGCGCCGCCGCTTCTTGCCCGGTGCGTCCGAGGCGAGGTTCGCGAGCGTCTTCATCCGCATCTGGCTGGCGAGCGATTTGCGGTTGCCTAGCTCGGCTTTGAGGCGTTCGCGGTCTTTGATTCTTTGGAGGAGTGCCTGCGTGGAGGTCAGGAGCCGGGTGTGGAGTGCGCGTAGCAGCAGCGATGTTTGGTTTCGGAGATGGTACTTACGGATCGAGCAGCTCTACGTTCCGCTATCCAGCCTTCAAGATCGTTGGTTCGCCGTTCCTCGTCGAGTCGCCCTTCTTCCGCTATTCTCGCCTTTTCTCGTTCCTTCTCGACCTTGGCCCGCGCCCGCGCCTCAACGTTGGACTTCATGAGTCGTTGATGTCGCTTCTGCTTCAAGCCGGCCTCATCTAGCTCCTCGTCTGGAACGTCTAACAGCGGGAAGGTCTGCTCCTCTTCCTCCTCTTCATTCTCCGCTCCACCAACGTCCTTTGTTCGCGCTTTGCGGATCGACTTGTCCAATTCTTTGATTGTCTTTTCCAGCTGCGCATCATCCTTGAAGTCTTCAATGTCTAGAACCCGCTTCTGTTCCTTCTTAGTCTCTGTTGTCAGCTTCTGCTGGAGCTCCTTGTAGTATTCCAGCTCCTGTTCCTTTCTGACGAGCTTCTCCAAGCGCATCTTGGCCGCTTGTTCTTGCAACCTTCTGCCGCTTTCCCTTTTCCTCTCCGCAATCCGAGCTAGCTCTTCCTCGGTTTTCTCAATCACCACGTGTTCGGTGAAAGGGTACTGGATAACATGGTCCCTATCTTCTAAGCCAGTCCAATCCAAGAAAGTGTTTAACTCTGCTTCGTAGTTCTGGGAGATGTAACAGTGTTCGCGAACCAGGTCTTCAGCTTGCGCTTCGGTAACTTTCCCAGCAAAGTGTGGATACTTGAGCTTTAGCAACTTCAAGAGGTAATCGGCATTTTGATATCCGCCCCAATTCAGACGAGCAGCGTTTGACATCATAGCTTTGGAATCCACTACGGGTATGAGATGTGTAGATGTGTGTGACGATGAGAGGACGAGTCCGTTCCGTCCATTGTTGTATTTATATGCAAAGAGCGAGTCAATGCCGTAAGCCAGAGATGGAACAGAGTAGCACTCGAACATAATCTCTGTCATTGCTGCAGGAAAAATATCTGTTAGCATGTGAGCCGTAACGTCTTTCACGGGTGTTCATACTCTTCCTCGAGTATCCAAGGTTCGCGATCGGTTCTGTCATGACTATTGGTCTTCCAACGCCGCCCTCAGCCCCATCGACCCCGAACTTCACGAAAACGTAGTCCAGCACCCCTTCCATGACATCCCAATTGCCGACAATGCTGCTTCCAGGCTCGAAAGCGCTCCTCAGCTGCCCACGGGTTGTGGCATCCGCATATGCATCGTAGCCGACGTAGGAACATGTGCGATTGAGCTTCCGGTCTCTGTAGCGTGCTACGTTGGGGGGGAAAGAGAGGCGCGGAGTTTTGTCGAACGACCACCCTGCTCGAGTGAGACTGGCGCCTGTATAATATGTATAGGTTAGCTATGTTGCACATGTGTGAAAGAGTGACGGAGACAATCTGACCATTGTCGATTACTATAACAGTAGTATCAGAAGACTGTTGATATCCATCAGACACCGAGGGATCAACGCTCTTGAAAGGCGGGTCTTTCGCGTTCCAAATCCGAGGTGGTGGCTTCGGTGTTCTCTGACCGGGCGGTGCGCCAGCTCCGTAAGTTGCATCACCTCTTGTGGTGACAGAGTTGATGGTCATGGTGATCCTGGTTCAGCAGGGTCATAAAATCGGATCCCCTTCCGTAGACGGTCTAGCTATCAAGGCCTCCGTCCGGGGGAAACATCATACATAGCACAGGATCGACGAATACCTTGCTTTGAGATATCGTGGATAGTTTGTGTGCAGGTGAGAACGCACTCAGGTTGCGACGCCCGTCGGCCGGTTTGTGAGGCTTCTCTTACATACCATTGATTGAGAGAACAAAAATTCCAGAGCTGTAAACTTACCTCCGCTCCTCGACGGTACGCTTTTGACTACTGTACGCCGAGTTCGTGTCACAGACTCTGCATTAAGCAGAAGCGAATCTTGTCTACAGCGACCACTAAGTATATACATCCAGCTGGTGCTTCGTACTGACTGGCTCTGAACTGGAATTGGGTATATCATTATCATACTGTTCAGTCATCTAACCATAACGCCAGCCCGGTGCACTTCAACATGGATCCTTCAAACTGTCCGTTGCTGCAGCTGCCAGTCAGTGACAGGCCTGGCTCCCTCGATATCAAGGCCCCTACTAACCCTCAAGGTGAAACAAGACGTTGGACTGGTAATTCTTGAACATCTGTGCCACCAGCTCCACATTCATGTTTTGAACGTTGATCTCCTATCGCCGGCGTGAGAGACCGCCGGTACGGGTGTGCACATTGCACATATTAGTGGCTGACTATACCTGAAGGCTTTTGTTCAGCACCATCACAGCCTCGTTCAGCTTCTCCTATAGCAAAGTAAACAGTGATATTCGTGCTGTAGAAGGATGCTTAGTCACACACCACATTGGTGATGATCCGCGACAGCAGGAGGTTCTGTTGATGCTCATGGGGACTCTCCTGTGGCACGAGTCACCATCAGTCGACCTTCCGAAGCGGGTCTCTGCAAGTAAGCCGAAGACCATGCATACCATTGCGATACCGAGAGGATAGAGTACCTGCCACTTATTGATATCAGAGAATTTGAACCTGACCTTTTCAAAGCGCGTCAACGGTGACACGGAACAATTGATGGGCCGCTAGCGGCGTGGTGGCTCTAGCACCCGTGCAATTACGTTGTTTTATGACCCGAACGAATATCGACACGTCCGAAAAGATCAAGCAACGACTACGAACTGAACAATGGCTCCCGCAACACCTTCGGCAGACGACTCTCACCAGCGGCTACTAGACCAGCTCGACATGACACCAATCCAGAAGCCTTTCCGTAATCCTCGCTGGAAACCCTCACAGCGCCGAAACAAGAACATCAAGCAGATCATCGCGGAAGCCTCCCGTAAGGAAGCCTCCGTTCTGGCCACGCATAACAACAGCGGCACGTCAACCCCTCTACCTCCTGGCTCCACGGCGGCACCCGGAGGGGTCACACCAGCACGCACGAACGGCGCCCCGGCCCATCCAACCATCGCTCAAGCGGCGCACAGTCTTTGCACTCTTGTGCTCGAGAAGAACATGCAAGCGGCGCTCTCTACAGGTCCGGTGGTGACTTATACGAATCTCGAATCGGCGCCGTCCCTGCATCCGGGACAACAGAGGCATTACTGCGACGTCACTGGGTTGTCTGCACGCTATACGGATCCGAAGACGAGGCTGAGGTATCACAATAAGGAGGTCTTTGCGGTCGTGAGGAGTCTACCGCAGAGTGCGACGGAAAAGTATCTGGAGGCCAGGGGAGCTCACGTGGTGTTGAAGTAGCCATACCTCATACACCGAGGATCGGCGGAACGGCTATCTACAAGTTATCGGATTATGGCGGCTTCCCTTCAGCCTCCCTGGTCTACGCCAGATGGGTTCAGCAGAGCAGACGGTTTTGGGAGGAGCTCTTGCACACAAGCACGACATGAGTGTCAAGCTATAGCAGTATGAGCACCCGAAGACTTTGCTTAGAACATACTAACACGCCAGGTCAGTCCTCACAGCGACAGCTAATGCTCGGCATAGCAGAGTATAGCATGTATGGCCAACAAAGTCAAACCTCCTCCACCCACCAAGTCTCTTTCGAAACAAAGCTCAAGAAGACGCTCCGGCTTAATCGTGACCTGAAGTATGATTGGTCTGTGCCATTGTGACGGTGTACCGAAGGACCCATGGTGGAGGCTGGGGTATCAGTTACAGAGACTTGTAGTCCCTGTCGTCAAGGCAATATAAGAATGGTCCCGAGCAGAACACAATTCAGAAGTGTTGATAGAAGAATGATGGGACGAAAAACAATATACAAACAACGCGATTGTCAATCTCAACGGTCATCTTTGCATAGTGTTTTGCACATGTTCGGTGTTCACAGGTTGCATGACTGTAAAAAATGTCTTCACAGATGTACATTATATCCGAGTCTCCATATCAAGCAGTATACCGTGCGTCCCTCCTGAAGCATCTGGCGACAGTATTCGCTCCCGCAGTTTCGATCGTGATCTGTACGAAGTACGGAAGGAAAAGATTGTGCCGAGAAGCGAGGCCGTTTCAATAAGCTCAACGCTAACAGACCCCTGCTCCCATGAAACCCATGCGCGTCCGACATGAGTGCAAGGTGTTTTGTTTGGAAGTTCAGACGGGGAATGAAAGCATAGGGAACAACTTCGAGAAGACAATATATCACTGCACAGGTCTACCGGCTTTGATAGATTGAGAGTGACCTTTATAGGCAGACATATCCATGGTCTGTGCAGTTACCTGTATGAGCCTGGTCTGCCGCTGGATGGCTTTGCGGGTCCAGGGAAGAAGACCAAGGACAGGACCTGTCAGTTTTCCTGAGTGTGATAATGCTGACACCAAAAGGTGCGACACCAATTGAACGGCCACCAAAGGCACTGGGACTATGCATGATCAGGGCATCGACCCTGCAAGCCATTGGAAAATGGAGGCAGCCGAGGAAATGCCCAAGCATGAAGTACAATCTGGGTACGTACCCCACGTCTTGCAGTGCGACACCGCGGGAGCAGGACTAAACCCTCATGGTTCTCCAAGGGCCAGCTCTGGCATCCGGAGCTGAACTTACTTTGCTGCTAAGTCAAGCTGCCGCATCTCCTGATGTCAAGTCATCATCCATTATCACGGCATCCAAGAGCACCTACCCTTCTGTACTTTTGCCTGAGGAAACACGACACAGGATGTTGCAAAGAGAGCTCAGTGCGGAATCGCGCCTGGCCCTGGTCTATGCGCGCAAAGTGTCTCGGGGTCATGGGATCTCTGGTTGGATGATTAGGAAAGAGGCTTCGGAGCATGTGCGGAGAGAACCTACACTGTACTGTAGTTAAATCCTTACTGTATCTGACGTTAGCCTGAAGCCACATCAACCTGTTCATGCGCCGCAAGGGACGGCTCGCCGGCCATATGCGCCGCATCCAATAGCTGCACGAAGATCGTGACTTGGTACGCGAAGCGAAGCGTTAGGGGACGAAAACTTTTCCTCCCGTGTACCGCTAGTGAGGGAGGCAAAAAAGGGACAATAACTTTTCCTCCTGTACCGCCAGTGCTGCACTACCTGTCACACGCTACCGCAATAGTGACGGACGCAAAATTTGGCCCCTCGCTGCCTTAGCGCCCACCCGTCGCTTATGCAGCCTACAGGCGGACACAATTATTGAATCCACACTAATCTCTCATCATAATATGCAACCTCTTAAGTGATTGGCTTGTCCAACTTCCCCCTCATTTGCAAGATGCCTGCAAAAGTCAGCCCCAACAAATACAGACACACAGAATGGTCAGCCTTCATATGAAGAACTCAAAGTGGGATGTCAAGTCAAAGATACAGGCAACAAATGAGGAATGAAAACTACTTGATGTGTTACTGTGTTACAATCTAGTTGCTATGATACAGAGGTTGACTGATCTGTGAAACAGACTGAAACTAGATATTTTTACAATTCAAACACTGATATCTTCAAATCAGACTTGATGTGAAGCAAACTGAATGCTGAGAAGATGAAGAAAGTCATAGCCTGACTTGAAGAGCAGTGTTGTTTAAAGAACTTGAAGTTGAAAGATATGCAAGATGTACTGTATTAAAGAATGTATCAACATCATAAATCAGTTAAGACAACAAATAGAAATAAGTTCACACAGAATACTAGCTCTGATACTTGTATCAAGAATCTCTAATGACTAATTCAAATAGCTAACTTCTGTATTCATCAGACACTGAGTTCTTCAAGAATATCAACAATTCTTCTGTCTCAATGTCAGAGTCAGAATCATCAATGCACTATGATCTGATAAAGGATGCAGCAAAGAACAGAGAGTGACTAGAGCCTGAGTGTGAATGTGCAGAAGAGATTGCAGAGATATACTATGATAAATTCATTCTTAATTTATATTAGATTGCTTTTTCACCACCTCACTCTGCATGTATTGCTGTTGATGCAATGAAACAGCATCATCTCACAAATAGTTCAGCTACTAAGAGATCTATTCATGATTCATTGTGACATTATTCAAATACAGCTTGCTATTATCTTCTTTCTTCTTGTAGCTATACAGTTTAATATTAGGTGCCTCAGATTAAGAATTTGCATTCAGTCTTTTTACTGTCTATTATGAGCTGTTATAACTTCAAGAATCCCATTTAAGAAACTTTAATATCTTTTCAGCCATTGTTGCCCTTGCTGCATATCTCTGAAGGCTGCCTTGTTGCCTCATTTCAGACTAGGCTAAGTGTAGAGTCAGGTTGAGTTGAAAAAAAGTGCACCTGACTCAGACCTGCACTAGAGTTCAGGTCAGGTCAGGTTAACTCTATCTACAATCTGTGTGAGTACCTGCACGCAGGTAAGGCTAGCCATAATGAGTTACACTAATCTCAATTCTATGCTCTATTGAGTTAGTATGTAGCATAAGTTTACTGTATAAATTTAGACAACATCACAATCATGTTACAGTCATATTTTTAATGTGTATTTATAACAAGTCAAGAACAAGTGTAATTCTATTATAACTCTCAACAGTAAATATTAAATTAACTTTAATTACATCATCTTTATTTACATCACTTCTTTTTCATGCTTCACTATTTCATCATTCATCACATTACTCAATTACACAGTCAGAGATCTTTAATCTCTGATGAAATTATATAGTTAAGAGTCTTCAATCTTTAATGAAATTACATAATTAAAGATCTTTAATCTATGATGAAATTACATAATTGAGAGTCTTTAATCTTCAGTGAAATTACATAATTAGAAATCTTTAATCTTTAATGAAATTACATAATTAGAAATCTTCAATCTTTAATGAAATTACAAGATTAAGAGTTCTTAATCTTAAGTAAAATTACATAATTAAAAGCTCTCAATCTTTAGTGAAATTATATAATTAAAGATTCTCAATCTTTATTGATAGAGCAATGTTTGACATCACTTCATTAATGAAATAATATTAAATGATAATTATTTATATCTTAAATCTCTTAATATTGAAAGATATAGATCTTTAAACAATAAATAAAGATAAATTTTCATTAATAGATAATGATAATTGTTCTAAGTGCTGATTAGACTTTGTAGCATAGAGTTATAGCATAGTTAATGATAATATTATTATGCACTTTTAAAGAATAGTACATGCTATGATTTAAGATGAAATCTTCATTTTTAATGTATAATTTTAATGTGCAGACTATTAACTGACAAAAACTTCTGCATGTTTATATTAACTTATACTTACTTAGTCAGATTAATTCTTGCTTATTTAGCTTATAAATAACTTACAACTTACATAGAGTCAGATCAGATTAATTTGCACTTAACTTTAGTTAAAAAAAGTTCACTCTATTTAACTTAACACTTAAACTCAACTCAGACTTACATGACCTATAGATAACTTATATACTTAATCTATTTTAAACACTTAATCTGTAGCATAATTATCTAAGTAAGTTATTATTTAATGAGTACTGAGTAACATCTAACATCATTCATTCTCAATCTGCTTCATCTCAGTTTTATTTTATACTGAAGTTTACATCTTTTACAATACTTATAGAATCAGTATCAGCAACATTATCTAATTTACTCACTATTCATTCTGTATGAAATACTTCTGACTTCAGCTACAGTAATGACAATAATATTGACAGTACTTGTACACTTAATTTAGTCATGAACAAAGAAATTATAAAGAATAAATATATATATTATGCATTCAATGTCAATTATAAGTATCTAAGCTCTATAAACTCTCTTTACTTCTATTATTAAAAGATAGCTAATGTTCTCTTTCTTTTAAGATTATCTTTTTTCACACAATAAAGTAATAGTTAATCACTTCATTCATTTCTCATTTCTTAAAGCTAAACTGAGTGTAAAGTTAAGTCAAATTAAAAAAAATGCATCTGATCTAAATCTGCATTAAAGTTCAGGTTAAGTTAGATTAGATTTGTGTATAAATTAACTTTATTTACAATTTGTGCAGATATTTACATACAGATAAAACTAATCATAATAAGTTATATTGATCTCAATTCTATGTTCTATTGAATTAATATATAGCATAAATTTACTGTATAAATTTAGACAACATTACAATTATGTTATAGTTATATTTTTAATGTGTATTTATAATAAGTTAAGAATAAGTATAATTTTATCATAACAAGTTAAGCTACATGCATTGTAGTTTACAGACTACAACTGTAATATTATTTTTAAAGATTTAAGAAGAACTTAAATAACATTAATTTATAATAAAAGTAATAAATTAACTTTATATTCTTTGTTTAAATAGTTATGCATTTTACATAAATTGCACACAAATTAATGTCTAAATATCTATTAATAATTGATCTCAACATTAATATATAAAATATTATTTTTAAAATATTTTATCAAAAATATCTCTGTAGCTTCTTGTACAGCCTGAATAGCAGAGCTTTATCAGTAAATAAATATATTTAATTTGTAAAAATAAAATTTAAATAAAATATTCTATACAATCTTTCTAATCAGGCACTGAAATAATAGTTTAAGAATTAAAAGCTTTACACTTTTTTAGTAGTGTTTAATCTTTTTAAGTATAATTATTATAGATATGTTAAAAAGTACTGTTAAAAAATAAACAGAGTGTATACATACTATTAGTTTTAAATTTTTACTTTTTTTATTGAAAGAAAAAAGATACTCATACTATACTATGCTGTTTAATGAAACTCTATGATTATGTATCTATGAGCTGTGTAATCATTGTGAAAGAGTTAAGAATGTTGACTACAGTTAACATTGTTAAAGATTTTACTCAGCTTCTGATGTTAATTTTAACTGACTCAATAAAAGTAGTTAAAACATCATTTCTCAATACTTTTACTTAATAAGACTGCATCTATTGACTCTCACTGAAAACAAACAATAAATGACTTAACACATTTCTGCAAATTTAACAAATCATTCAAGACTTTAACTAATCATTAACAGTGAGTTTTATAAATTTAATGAATCATTTAAAAATTCATTTAGACAGAAGCTTCATAAGCTCATTAATAACTATCTTTTAACTGAGCACAAAGTTCATTTGAATTTAGTTTTACTTATATAAATTGTAAATGTTATAATAGAAGACATCAATGTACTTTGATCATTTATATATATATACATTCTTAGTTAAAGTTAAAACAGTCTGATTGTCTTCTTTAAACTGAATAAATAAAGCTGTTTGATGAGCTTTATTCTTTTAAATATTTACACAGTGTAAATTAACTTTAAAATATTTATTTATATTCATATTTCTCAACATCTATCTGAGTCAGATCTCAGTCTTTATACATATTAACATAATTATGTATTCAATCTCAATAATTAAAATAACAACAAACTTCTACTTTTAACTTACTCACAACACTGATCTGTCTTTAAGCATATAAATATACTTTAAAATTAATTTTTGATTCTGCTTATCTGATGCATAATTAAAGTCAGAGTATTCAAGTATTGCTTAATTCTCATTAAGATTATATATAATGCTGAGATTAATGATTAATTTTACATATTGTAGTAATTCTTTAAATATATGTTCATAATGCTTTACAGAATCACTGAGATATTGATTTAGTTAATTTAATGTGAAGATGATGTTTAATTAAATATAAATTGCTGCATACATTAAGTTTTTAATTATCTATTAATACTGTCTTTGATTTATTCTTTAATCAGTTAAGTTAACAGAACAAAGAACATCATATTTATTAAGTAAAATATTGATGATTCTATGCTTATTAAATTGCATATAAAGATTCTTTAATATTTTATTTACATAATGAGTCTAATTTAGATGCAGAGTTCTTATTTTGCAATTATATATGATTTAAATATCAAGAATTTTCTGTATCTTCTTTAAGTTCTTAACTTTAAACATGCTCATAAGAGCTTGCTTAAATTAGTGAATATATAATAGATTTGTTGAGATCATAACAATATTATTTATATAAAGAAGCAGCATAATTTCTGTAATGCTGTAAAGAAGAAGATAGAGATCAGTATTGCTTTGATGAAAATTTAACTTAATTAATTTAATGATACATTGTTTATATTAGTTCTGTGCAATTTACTTAAGATTATAAAGACTGCACAGTATGTACAGAATATAATTAAATGCAACATTAATTTTAAAAAAGAGTGTTATATAGATTGTTTTCTTTAAAAAGAATTTTATAAAAATATTATTAACATTTACTTAATGACACTTTAGATTCTTGAGTGCAACAATGACTAGAAAGATTTTTAGAATATTAAATTTAATAATAAGAATAAAAATGTTTTTATAATTAACATTATATATTTATAAAAAGTCTTTTGTCACAAATCTTGTCTTAAACTTATTTAAGAATTCATCAGTGTTCAGTTTGAATTTAAAAATTCATTTATTGATTATAATGTTAATTCTTCTTAATGATACAGTTTCTTTTCATATTTCATTCATCATTAAAGCTGTCAGCTTTATATAAATAACATTTTTTTACATTTCTTCTTAAATTGAGTCTCTCACTGCTTCAGTATAGATAATAAATATAAAAATATCAAATTTAATTATTGTTAAATCTTCTTTGTCTGCAGAGAATGCTGTAAGTGTTAATATAATTTTAAATATTTTAATTAAAAACTTATTTACATCTTAATCATCATTGTCATTTCTTTTTCATTTTAAAATCTCAATACATAGAAAAGTTCTGACTTCTTTAAGTATCATTATTTTGACTTAATTAATGTTTATCTTCTCATTTAACAATTCATTTAAGTTAATTGCAATCAACTTAATCTCATATTGTTCATCTTAAGACTTATCAATCTTAACTATAATTAAATTAGACTGCATCTTACTATATTAAGTCATAAGTGCTTGATCTGAAACTGTAATCTTTACAGAGATTAACTTTTTTCATAGATATTTAATAAATTTTCTGTCTAAAAAATCATTTAATGTCTACTGTTGTAATTTAAGATCAACAATATCTCTCTTTTCACTTTTAATGAACTTCATAACATAATTTTTAATGATACACTTAAGATCTAAAGCTCAAAGCAGATAATGCTTTGTGATTTTTTCAATGTAGTTCATAAAGACTTTTACTTATTCTTAATTCATGAACTTATTATATTTATCATTAAGTAATAACTTTAAATTAATGTAACTGTAGCATTTACATTCTTATATACAAATATAATTCATGAATAACTTTACATTGATGAAAGCTTTCTCAGAGATTGTTTACTTATCATTAATTAATAAATTAATTATTATTTAGTTATAAGAATAAATATCTGTCTATACTCTCTATACTTAGAACTTTATTGACAGCTATATTTCTTTAATTATAATGTGCATTAAATTCTCAATGATTTAGATAACTTTTTCAGTAATATTATTCTAAATTAATATATAGAGCATTATGTACTGCAATGTAATGTTAAAGAACTTATATTAGTCATTTAAAATGAATCTTAACTTCATTCTATTGTCACTTTACACAGCAAGAATCTTTACATCAATTTGAAGTTTAGTCTTCAATTATTATTTCTGTAATGTCTATAAAACATCATCACATCACTTTAACAGTATTGTTTATATCTTTTAAAAGTGATTATCTACTATCTTCAGAAAGTATTAATATTCAGTAAATGACAGAAATAATGAATTATATATATTAATGAAGATAAAAATAAGAATGTTAATTTTTTTTTTGCTTACAGTGTAATTTTATTTATTGATGAACTTAATAAGAACATAAATCTCATATATATTCTCACTGTTCTCAGCAATGAGAATTTACTTTTTAAGAATTGTTATTTTATAAAGATTATACAGCTTTATAGAGTCAAGATAAATAAATTATTAATGTTAAAGTTTATAAGTCTTAATTTTTTTATTCAGTGATGCAGTGTTGATATTTAAGAAGTTAGTTATAAGATTATGTTTATAAGTTTAATTTTATAAATTTGCATTTAACATAGCAGCAGAGAAGGCAGTCTCTGAGTGTGATGTGTGTGTAGTAAATATTAAAGTAAATTTATTAAGACTTTTTGCAATATACTTAATTATATAGATCTTATCTTGCTTTAAGACTTAGACTGAGTGCATAAGTTTTAGATTTCATATATGACATTAGTGTCTGTGAAAGAAACACAAAAATAGATTATAAAGTTCAGTTTTGTGATGTATTATTTGTAAGAGTTAAAGCTAATATTATGATTTTATGTAATTTATAATTACATAACTTAGCTCTAAAAAACAATGCTTTAATGTCTCAATTTAATCTAGTGCACATAGAGTTAGTAATAACCTGACTTACAGATCAGATCAGATTTTTATAAAGTTATAAGTGATCTTTTTAAACTTAATTTAACTTTACACTCAGTCTATTAAGACTTCTATTATAGTCTTGTCACACTTATTATATATTTAAAGACTGTGTTAATTAAAGCTTTTATATAATTTTATTTTATATATTCACTTTTTTAAGAAAAGATTGACTTTAAGTTCAGATATATAAAGTGTTAAACTCAGTCTTACAGAATTTTTTGACTCAACTTATATAATGATTACTTCATAATAATAAAAATATAAATATTCTTTCTTAACTTTAATTTATCAGCATCTCATGCATATAAGAAAGTCACTGAAAAGTTAAAGTTAATTAATTATATATAAAAAGAATTTTGAATTTACAATTTATTTAGATTTAAGCATCTTATTAACAGTCTTCTTAAACAGAGCAGCAATTTCATTGCTGATTTTTTTTTTTAAAAATTAAAAAAAAAGAAGACAATGTCATTGCTAATCTCTGCATTAAAGATCTTATGTCTTTTTTTTTAATACTTAAATCTCAATTTGCAATGTAACTTAACTACAATTAATTTATTTATCTTCTTTTAAATATTTCTTTGAGCATTAAAAAGATATTTGCAGTTCTGAATGCTATGAATGTCTTGACAAAGAAAATACTTAAAGACTTTATGACAAAAAAGTTTGTTAAATATATAACTCACAATAGCTATGCTATTAGTGTGATGCTCATCTTTTAACAGATTATGAGCTCAAATTAGTGCAGTGATTTCTTGTTTAAAATCTCAGAGAGATATGTGTCTAGATTATCTTACTAATGATTTAAGTTTATGATGAGAAAGTAAGCTCAAAGATTGTAAGTTTAAATTACTGTCTGTGTGCACTCTCTACATCTATGAGCTGATCATGGGTCAATTGTAAGTTAGAAAGAGTGTTAGATATAACTTACAATAGCTATGCTATTAGTGTGATGTCATCTTTTAACAAAGTTAATTATTATTAAAGTTAAACATTCTTTAATAATGTTTCTTAATGTTGATTATACAGTGATTCAATAAATCATAATTGTAATTCATTAAATATTTATCTTCTTACTATTTATTCATTTACAAAACATTAACAATCTTCTTAACATTTAGCTATATCTTTTTTTTAAAGTTTTTATAAATTTCTTTTAACATTAAGAGAGTTCTGAGTGTCAATTGCATTATAAATTACAATATATTTATTTAATAGCATTTAAAGCAATATTTAAAATCATTACTCTGACTTAAATAAATTAATTATGTCAAATTAAATTGCAGCAATCTTTCTATTAAGTTTACTTAAATAAATTTATGCTTCTTTAATGAACACATCTTCTGATATCTTATATTCAATAAACTTCATTAAATACTGTCTTCTCATCATTTACAACTTCTTCTTATACTTAAATCTTAAAGCATCTTAGACATTCTTTACACTAATCTTATCTGTCAGATATTCTTAATTATCTGCATTGATGCAGATAATAAATTAATATAAAGTTTTTGCATTAGTTTTCTGACTTTTAAAGTTAAGATTGTCAAGAAAAATGAGAATTCATTGACAAAAATATTGACTGCTAAGATTTTAATTATATTTTATAAATCTTCTTCTATCAGTCATCTCTGCATAAGAATGAATCATTGATTGCAGTTTTTATGAGTAAGAATTAAAATGAATCATTGCTTTATAAAGAAGTCATTAAAGTTCATGATGATGATAGTTGACATGTAGTATAAGAAGTAAATAAAGTAAAATAATGATATATGTATTGAAAGAAATGAATACTCATGCTATATTATGCTGTCTAGTGAAACTTCTAAACTGTGTTGTCTATGAGCACATCTTGATCAAGAGAGTTACAGAAGAAGTAGAAAGAACATTGACTGCAGTTAATATAAACAGAGTTTTTACTCAGTTTTTGACACTAATTTTATCTTACTTTATAGAAATAGCTAAGACATCATTTCTTAACACTTTTACTTGATGAGGCTGCATCTATTAACTCTCACTAACAACAAACATCAGATAACTAAATGCATCATTAAGAGTTCAACAAATCATTTAAGAGTTTAATTAATTATTAATAATGAGTTTTATAAGTTTAATGAACTGCTTAAAGATTCATTTAAACAGAGACTTAATAAGCTCATTAGCAATTATCTTTTAACTGAACATAAAGTTTATTTAAATCTGATTGTGCTTATGCAGATCATAAATGTTGTAATAAAAGACATTAATGTGCTTTAATTACTTATATACATGTATGTTCTTAATTAAGATCAAGACAACTTAATTATCTTCTTTAAGCTGAATAAATGAAGATACTTAATGAGCTTTATTCTCTTAAATGCTCATGCAGTATAAGTTGACTTCAAGATATTTATTTATATTTATATCTTTTAATATCTGTTCAAGTCAGATCTCAGTCTTCATGCACATTGACATAATTATGTATTCAGTCTCAGTGATTAAGATAATAACAAACTTCTGTTTTTAACTTGTTCACAACACTGATTCATCTTCAAGCATGTAAATACACTTTAGAATTGATTTTCAATTCTGTTTATTTAAAGCATAGTTAAAGTCAGAGTATTTAAGCATTGCTTGATTCTCATTAAAACTGTATATGATGCTGAGATTAATGATTGATCTTATGTATTACAGTAATTTCTTAAATGTGTATTCATGATGCTCTGTAAAATCATTGAGATATTAACTTAATCAATTTAATGTAAAGATGATGTTTAATTAAGTATGAATTGCTGCATACATTAAACTTTTAATTGTCTGTTAATATTGTTTTTAATTAATTTTTTGATCAGTTAAGTCAGTAAGACAAAAAATATCATATTTATTAAGTGAAATGCTGATGACTCTGTGCTTATCAGATTGTATATGAAGATTTTTTAGTATCTTGTCTACATAATGAGTCTGATTCAGACACAGAGTTCTCATTTTGCAGTTATATATAATTTAAATGTTAAGAATTTTCTGTGTCTTTCTTAAGTTCTTGACTTTGAACACACTTATAAGAGCTTGCTTGAATCAGAGAACATGTAATAGATTTGTTGAAGTTACAACAATATTATTTATATAAAGAAGTAGCATGATTCTTTTAATGCTGTGAAAAAGAAGATAGAGATTAGTCTTGCTTTAATGAAAACATAATTTAAGTAATTTAATGACATATTGTTTATGTCAGTTCTGTGCAACTTACTTAAGATCATAAAGACTGCACAGTATGTGCAGAACACAATTAGATGCAACATTGATTTTAAAAAAAAGTGTTATATAGATTGTTTTCTTCAGAAAGAATTTCATAAAGATGTTATTAACATTTACTTAATGACACTTTAGATTCTTAAGTGCAACAATAGTCAGAAAGACTCACAGAGTGTTAAATTTAACAGTAAAAATAAAAATATTTTTATAATTAACATTATATATCTATGAGAAGTCTCTTGTCACAAGTCTTGCCTTAAGCTTTTTTAAGAATTCATTGATGTTCAGCTTGAGTTTAAAGACTTACTTGCTAATTGCAATATTAATTTTTCTTGATGACACAGTCTCTTCTTATATTTCATTTACTGTCAAGACTGTCAGCTCTGCATAAATAACATTTTTTTACATTTCTTTTCAAATTGAGTCTCTCACTGCTTCAGCATAGATAACAGATATTAAAATGTCAAATCTGATTATAGAATCTTCTTTGTCTGCAGAGAATACTGTAAGTGTCAGTATAACTCTTAATATTTTAATTAAGAGCTCATTCACATCTTAATTGTCATCATCATTGTTTCTCTTTCATTTCAGAATCTCAACACACAGAAAGATTCTGACTTCTTTAAATGTCATTATTTTAACTTAATTAATGTTAATCTTTTCATCTAACAACTCATCTAGATTGACTGCAGTCAACTTAATCTTATATTGTTTATCTTAAGACTTGTTAGTCTTAATTATGATTAAGTTAAACTGCATCTTACTATTTTAAGTCATAAGTATCTGATCTGAAGCTATGATCTTCACAATGATTAACTTCTTTCATAAATATTTAATAGATCTTCTGTTTAGAAGAGCATTTAATATTTATTGTTACAGTTTAAAATTAACAATATCTCTCTTCTTGCTTTCAGCAAACTTCACAGCATAATTCTTAATGATGTGCTTAAGATCTAAAGCTTAAAGCTGATACTGCTTTATGATTTTCTCAATGTAGCTTATAAAAACTCTTATTTATTCTTAATTTATAAATTTATCACATCTGTCTTCAGATAGTAACTTGAGATCAATGTAGCTGTAGTATTTGCATTCTTATATATAAATGTAATTAATAAATGACTTTACATCAATGAAAGCTTTCTCAGAAGTTGTTTATTTGTCATTAATTAAGAGATTAATTGCTGTCTAATTATGAAGATAAATATCTGTCTGTGCTGTCTGCACTTAGAACTTTATTGACAGTTATATCTCTTTAATTATGATATACACTGAGTTCTCAGTGATTTAAATGACTCTTTCTGCAATGTCATTCTGAATTAATATGTAAAGCATCATGTATTGCAGTGTAATGTTAAGAGACTTGCATCAGTCATTTAAAGTGAACTTTAACTTCATTTTATTGTTACTTTATACAACAAAAATCTTTGCATCAGTCTGAAGTTCAGTCTTCAGTCATCATTCTTACAGTGTTTATAAGACTTCATTACATCATTTTAATAGTATCATTCACATTTTCTGAGAGTGATTATCTATTATCTTCAGAAAGTATTGATATTCATTAAATGACAAGAATAATGAGCTATATATGTCAATGAAGACAAGAATAAGAATGTTAATCTTTCTTTTGCTTACAGTGTGATTTTACTTATTAATGAACTTAATTAAAGCATAAATCTTACACATATTCTTGTTGTTCTCAACAATGAGAATTGACTTTTTAAGAATTGTCATCTTGTAAAGATTACACAACTTTACAGAATTAAGATGAGCAAATCATTGATGTCAAAGTCTGTAAGTCTTGATCTTTTCATTTAATGATGCAGTGTCAACATCTAAAAAGTTAGTCATAAGATCATGTTCATGAGTCTAAATATGTAATCTTGCATCTAAAGCAGCAGCAAAGAAGACAGTCTCTGAATATGATGTGTGCATTATAAATATTAAAGTAAATTCATTAAGACTCTTTGCAATATACTTAATTATATAGACTTCATCTTGCTTTAATACTTCTATTATAGTCTTGCTGTGCTTATTATACATCTAAAGACAGTGTTAATTAAAGCTTTTATACAGTTTTATTTTGCACATTTACTTTCTTAACAGAAGATTGATCTTAAGTTTAAATATGTAAAGTGTTGAACTCAGTCTTACAGAATTTCTTAACTTAACTTACATAATAATTACTTCACAATAATAAGAGTATAAATGTTCTTTCTTAACTTTAATTCATTGACATCTCATTCATATAAGAGAGTCACTGAAGAGTTGAAGTTAATTAATTATGTATGAAAAGAATTCAGAGTCTGCAACTTATTTAGATTTAAGCATCTTACTGACAGTCTTCTTAAACAGAGCAGTAATTTTATCATTAATTTTTTTTTCTCTTTAAATTCAGAAAAGAAATCATCATCATTACTGTCATTAACTTCTGCATCAAAGATTCTATATCTCTTTTCTTTTTCTTTATAAATTAACTTTTAATACAACTTAACTGCAGTCAATCTGTGCAGCTTAACTGTAATTGATTTGCTTGTCTTCTTTTAAGTATTTTACTTAATATTAAAAAGAAATTCACAATCTTTAATGAAATGAGAGTCATTGCAAAGAAAGCACTTAATAAAGCAGCAAGAAAAATGATCACTGTCTGAGCTGAATAATCTGTAATAATGTTACTTAATATTAGCTATGCAGTAATTTGATGAACTGCAATTTTAATTCATTAAATATTAATCTTTCTTCTATTTATCTGTTCACAAGACAATAACAGTCTCATTAATCTTAAGTTATGTCTCTTTCTTTTAAAACTTTTATAGATCTCTCTTAATATTTAGATTGTTCTGAGTATCAATGACATCACAGATCACAACATACTTAACTGATAGCACTTAAAATAATGTTTAAAATTGTCATTCTAATTTAAACAATCTAATTATATCAGGCTAAGTTGCAGCAATCTTTCTATTAAGTTTGCTCAGATAAATTTATACTTTTTTAATGAATACATTCTCTGACATTCTATATTCAACAAACTTCATTAAATATTGTCTCTCAGTCATCTGCAGCTTCTTTTTATATTTAAACTTTAACATATTTTAAACATTCTTTGTATTAATTTTGTTCATTAGATATTCTTAATCATTGATATTTATGCAGATAATAAGTCAATATAAAATCTTTGCATTAGTTTTCTAATTTTTAAAGTTGAGACTACTGAGAAAAAATGAGTCTGAGAATTCACTGACTAACATGTTGACTGTTAAGACTTTAACAATATTTTATAGATCTTCTTTTATTAATTATCTTCTTATAAGAATAAATCATTGATTACAGTTCTTGTAAGTAAGAATTGAGATGAATCATTACTTTATAAAGAAGTTGTTGAAGTTCATGATGATGATAGTTGATATGTAGTATAAGAAGTGAATAAAGTAAAATAATAATGTATGCATTGAAGATAATATAAATAAAATAAATAAAAAGCTTTTATATCTTTTATTTTATGAGACAATAGTGCTTATTCATCTTAATGACTCATACTAAGCTATCAAAGAACAGTGCTTTCTGAGTAACTGTAAATGTTAATTTTTATTGAGATTAATTCTTTATGAATCTTCTAAATTAAACATACTCAGCTATTACAGAACAGTGCTTTTTAAGCAATTATAAATGTTAATTTTTGCTGAGATCAATTCTCTGTAAATCTTTTAAATTAAACATACTTAGCTGCTGCAGAATACTGATTCTGCTAAAGTCAAATTTATTACAAATCTCAATAGTTAGTGATACTGCTAAAGCTGAATTGACTATGAATCTTAATAGTCAGCATATATAGCTGTTATCAGTATGCTGATTCTGTTAAAGTCAGATTTATCATAAATCTTAATAATCAGTGATACTGTTAAAGCTGAATTGACTGTAAATCTTAAAAGTCAGCATATTTAACTGTCATCACACTAGAAGTATGCACTTTCTCTAAGAAGCTTTTTACTAATTTGAGCTTATAATTTATTGAAAGAAATGAATATTCATACTATATTATACTGTTTAGTGAAATCTCTAAACTGTGTTGTCTATGAGCACATCTTGATTAAAAGAGTTACAGAAGAAGTAAAAAGAACATTGACTGCAGTTAATGTAAGTAGAGTCTTTACTTAGTCTTTAATATTAGTTTTACTTCACTTCATAGAAGCAGCTAGAACATCACTTCTTAACAATATGCATAAAAGATAATGTAAATAAAACAAAGAAAGTCTTATATCTTTTATTTTGTGAGATAGTAAATGCTTATTTATCTTAATGACTTATATTAAGTTGTCAAAGAACAGTGCTCTTAATGAGTAACTGTAAATATTTATTTATTTATTTAACAAGACACATATTAAGCTGTTAAAAGTGCTAATTTTGCTTAACAGTTTAAGCTTACATATTTAGTTGCTGTAGATGCTTATTTATCTATTTAACAAGATGCATATTAAGCTGCTGAAAGTGCTGATTTTGCTTAATAATTTAAGTTTATGTATTTAGCTGCTGCAGATGCTTATTTATCTATTTAATAAGATGTATATCAAGCTATTAATACATTAAAAGTATACACTTTCTCTGAAAAGCTTCTTGCTAACTTAAGCTCATAATTTATTGAAAGAAAAAAGATATTTATACTATATTATGCTGTTTAATGAAACTTTATGACTGTGTATTTATAAGCTGCATAATCATTAGAAACAAGTTAAAAATGTTAACTGCAGTTAACATTATTAGAGACTTCATTTAGCTTTTAATGTTAATTTTAACTGACTCAATAAAAGCAGCTAGAACATTGTTTCTTAACAAAATCTTTATTTTTAATACATAATTTTAATATACACATTATTAAATTAACTATCAAAAACTTCTACATATTTATATTAACTTATACTTGCTTAATCAGACTAATTCTTACTTACTTAATTTGTAAATAATTTGCAATCTATACAGAGTTAAGTCAGATTAATTTATACTTAATTTAAATTAAAAAAAGTTTACTTTATTTAACTCAATACTCAGATCTAACTCAGACCTATGTGATCTATAGATAATCTGTGCACTCAGTTTAAATTAAAGAGATAATTAAAAAAAAAGTTATAAAAGATAATATTATTAAAGAGAAAGTTACAGTTAAAGATGTTGTTGAGAATAAAACTAAAAAGAAAAATGTTAATAAGAAGAATGCTGTAATTAATGAGACAGTAATGAAATTAAAGAATTTTAATAAATAATTTTAATATATTTATGTTAATTGCAGACTTCTAAAGATGTAAAGAATAATTTAAAAAGAATTTCTGAAGAGCTGAATTCTATGATATGATTTTTATTAACATTATATATATTATGATTTAAGAAATAAATTGTTAACAAAATAAAGCTTATAAAAATAATTATATTGTCTTAAGTAAAAGCTAAAAGACTTTAAAATAGTTAAAAGAAAAAAGTAATTAATGATGTTTTAATTTACTATATAAATTATAAATAAATAATTTCATTTTTTCTTTTCATATAAAGATTAACTTTCACTATCTAACTCTTTTAGTACACTTTAAAAATAATTATATTCAATAATATTTAGACTGAAAAAGATGAAAAGATTATATATTAAAAAAGTTTATTAAAAACATTAATTTCTAACTTTATTTCTTTAATTACAATGATGAGTGTTATGTGTTTAAATGCATCACAAGATTATAGAAGTAAAGATAATCTATAATATTTATAAATTATATAGTATAGCTTTTAAATATATTTATAATAAAGTTATTAATATAATTTTTATTTTATCTTCATCACAATATTTAAATAATGTCTTACTGATTTCTTCTTAAAGAAAAACAACAAATACATAAAATAAAATAAATTATCATTACAATAATTAAATTTATATTGCTTTTCTTAATCTAACTGAGAGTAGCTTACTCAATAGTTAAAATTAAGAGTTTTTCTCAATTAATAAATATTTAAAATAAAAACAGAGCTCTTTGCTGTCATTATACATTAAAAAAATACATTAAAAACATTAAATAATAATTATGTTTAATTTTTAATTTCTGATTATGAAGTATGTTTATGTCTTTGAATGTATTACAATTCTATAAATACATTACATATACTTTATAAAGTAATTCTTAAAGCTTTATATTTTTATAATTTAATTATTTATATAGTTTTCAGTTAATCATCATTATCTATACTTTATAATGATGTCATCAATTTTTAAATAAAATCTTTAAGTACTTTAATTAAATTATCTTTAGAATCTTTTTTAAGCTTAAAATTCATTAATTTTTGAAAAAATTTAATTTAATACTTAAAACATGATAACTCAGTCAGAAAGAATAAGCTGTAGAGTAAATTTAAAGAGTGATAAATTTTAATTAACTATAAATAAAAGAATATTAATGATAGTTAATTTAATATTGATAAATTTAATTAAAAATATTATACTATATAATGAAATAATCATCTTTATGTCAGTAATGAGTAACAAGAATATTTAAAGACAGTATATTAATATATTAATATATTTTATTTAATTTACTATCATTATAATGAGAATATAGCTCATTCAATACTAATTAACAGTGATATAAGTTCTTTTTAAAATCATAAATTAATTAAGAATTGTTCAGCTATCATTATGAATATTTATTTAAGCATAAATATTTAATTTACTTTAAAAAAAATTGATTTCTGCTTTTTTAACATATATTTTTAATGTGTATCTCTGACATAGTGCAGCAGACAAAACTTGACAAAAAATCAATAAATAAATATTTTAATATTAAAAACTTCATTAAATAACTTTTAAATAGCTTTCTCTCTTTAAATCTTTTTTTAAGCATTTAAGAACTTTAAATTCTTTAAACTTATTTAAATGCTGCAGTCAGATACATTGATGTTTAATAAACATTGATTTAACAATTTAATAAAGATGCAACATTAAAACATTTAAAAAACACTTTTTATTGAGCTTAAGCAAATTATTAAAATCTTAATTACACTTAATAATTGAATTAATCTCAATTATCTGATCTTTATGAGTGTTATTACTTACTTTATTAACAAAAACTGAAATTATCAGAAAATTCTTTTTATCTTTTAATCTTTTTATAATTAACATACTGATTAATCAATGACTACAGAGATCTTTACAATTCTTTAAAAATACAAATTGAAAAAGCATCTTCTTGTAGTGACTATAAATAACTGTAGCAACAATGAATTTATGTAGAGAACTTTAAGTAAACTTTTAAAAAAAAAGATATTGTATAATAAACTGCAGTTAATATCATTTCTTACTTTATACATGTTATTCAGCTAGCTGTTAAGAAGCTACTTGACTTATTAAAGATATTGACAGTTAATAAGTCAATTATTTTATTATTTAGCAAGAATAATTTAACATAAATCATTAAGAAAATTATTCTATTTAACACTTTATTTAAAATATATTATTATTTTATTTTTAACAGATAGTTCTAACAGATAGTTTTAACAGATATGATTAATACATTCTTAAATATCTAGATTTAATAGCTTATTATCTCTACAAATTTCTCTTTACAGCAATACAAAATATTTAAAAGAATTTAATACTTTATTTATTTACATTCTGCTCTGACACTTATACAGAATGTTAAAATACAATGAAACTTTATTTATAATATAATATAAAGAATTTATTAACTTTACAATAATATATGTATCTGAATCAGTCAAGAATGTAACAGAATTATATATATTTCTGAGCAGAAGTGACAGCAAATTATATATATAATGATGTTTCTTTAATTCTTTAAAAAATACACAAAGTCAATAAGTTAAATATATAATTTAATCATACACAAAACATTTCTTATATACATTAATCTTTTTAATTATCTAAAGAATCAGAATAACATAAAGAAATTAAATTTAAATTTGAAGTAAACAGCAAAGTTAAAGATAGCTATTGAGAAAGCATTAATTAAGATGTAGAAGTATTATATATAGATAGAAAATGAGAATAATTTATTATATAATATTGTTATTATTTTTAATTTTACACAGAAACTTTCACTGTATTAAGTATATGTCATAATATCACTATGCACTCATACTGAATCATAGTCAAACCTCTTATGCAACAATTAATAAGCAAAGTACTATATAGACAGTCTTTACATACAAATCTTTTAAGTTTCTTAATTATTAATCTTCATTAATACAAGATCTTAACATCAGAACTTTATCAAATAGCTATTATAACATAGTGTCTTACATTGTTACATATCTTACTCATCAGTCTCTTATAGATAAGAAACTCATGAATTTATAATTTTAACAACTTTATCTTTTTAAAAAATGACAATTCATTACATTACAATATGCAGATTAAAAGTCAGCAAAATGAAACAGAGTCATTCTCTGATTATATTAAGATTTAAATGATCTTTAAAGAATAAGAATTTACAGAGATTCAGACTGTTATTTAGACTGCAGAGAAGAAGAATTAATATTTAGATGAATAGATTTGTCTG
>JAABUJ010000840.1_pt1 | contig 53049 bp, 43 predicted proteins | sample 5559131 | NCBI WGS metagenome assembly JAABUJ01 (sample SAMN10711875, study PRJNA513366) | rock metagenome | isolation source: Antarctica rocks | place: Antarctica: Victoria Land, Mt New Zealand nord | collected 2016-01-07
ATTAAAGCATTATAATTGAAAATCATAGCATATCTTTAAATTCATTGCTTCAAAGATTGAAATCTGTCTTTTTAATGCTGATTTTATCTTTCAGCAACTGCTGCTTTTCAGATGACATTTTATGATGATTGTTTCATCATTTTCTGATGCTAAATAATTCATAATATTGTGACAGTTAACACACATCATATCTAATCTTTCATTACATTTGCTAGCTACTTCAGCAAAGAACTGCCAGATCTCTGCTGAGTAAGCTGAACTGTTTTATGTTATTTAAACATGATTTTTAATCTTAATGTCTGTGTTCTAACTTCATACAGTTATTTCTCATCAGTCTTGAAACTCTTGCTTTGTTGCAGATCTTCAAAAAACATACTCTGAATTTGAAGTATCTGCAAGAATTAAAGAACAAGATTAACTTAATTAAGATGACTTAGTTCTGTCACTGAAAGCACTTAGAAATAATCTTTCTGAATTGCTCAAGATCTGACTGAATGATGAGCTGTATGAAGACATGATGTTGAGTTATTGTAGTAAGTTAAGCAAATAAATGATATTTTGTTGTACTTTGAGTGATTTGTTGATGATAGTGTGTTGTGAGAGTTTCAAAATTAATATATATAAGATTGTAGTCATGTGACAGAATATGTATCTAAATGTAAAATGAATTTCTTACAATATTAATCATGATAGACACTATTCAAAAATTACTATGTATAGCAAATATTAAGTATCAATGAAGAGATTTCTCATTGAAAAATCTTTAATTGATAATCAAAGACCTATTTAATTATTCTTTATCTTACATCTTTAATCTCTAAAGATCAGCTTTCTATTTAATTAATAGTGACTACTTATTATTTTCATCACTACTCTCTTCATCACTAATAGATTCAACATTCTTCTCATCATCTTCACTGTCATTAATCAAGTCATCAAGAACAAATTTATCAATGAAATCATCATCTAAAAATTTCTCATCTTTAGACATCATCACACAAGCTTCATCAACATCTTTAATTACACTCTTTTCATCTTCTTTCTTCTGATCAAGTATAGGCTCTTAAATGTAACTAGTTAATGTCAAAATTAAGAAGTGTTATAATTAAGCAATATAATACTTATGCATAATTGAAGTCATTGATGTGTTTAGAATTAAGAACTTCACTATAAAAGTAATGTATAATCTTAATGAGATCAGAATCTTCAGCATTATGTAGCTTTTACTTTTTCATATTGTTAAGAACTCTTTTATAATGCTTAATCATCATTGTTAGATGCTTCTCAATTTGATAATTAATGTTGATGCACTTCTGCTGAATAACTTCATCTTTGTTGATATTCTAGAGAATGTCAAAGAGTCTATAAAAAATATAGATATAACATATCTCTTACTTCATTTCTGTGAACTCTTACTCTTCTTTTAGCACAAAAGCTTCAGCAAATAATATCTTCTTCTTAATTTTCTTTTTAAGTTAAGTCTGATTCTCATTCTTCATTAACTTGTTTCTCAACTCATCTTCATAATAGACATCTACAGATAGTTAAAAGCAATATAATTAAGCATAATAATTTTAAAGAAGTCTTACAAGAAATTTCATAATTGTATTACTTCTTCAAGATCTCATCTCTAATCTTCTCTTTCATAATCTTCTTTAATGCTGAGTCTGCAGTCTAATATGCATCAATCTTCTTCAATGCATCTTTTTTCTGTTTCACAGCTCTGCAGTTCATCATCTTTACATTTTCAATTTGTCTAAAGTTCTTGTTCTTTATACATTTCTGTTGTTCCTCTCTTGCATGTGCAGTCTTTAAATTGTTCAAGTATTTGCTAAATATCTTCTTTAAATCATATATAGACTTCTGTGAACAGTCATGATGATTAGATCTCTCTTTAAAGATTAAGAATGAATTGAAAGTTAAGTGTTTTGCAGTTTACAGTGAAAGCTTAGTGTCTAAATCTGTCATGATGAGAGTTTAGAATATGTAGTTAGCTGCTGAGTTCTATATTAAGTGATATAATTAAGTATTATATGTGCACATCACAGCTGTGCATCAGAGTGAAGCACAAGAGCAATGCATAAGATTAAATCTTAAGAAATGAGCAGTAAAATAAGTGATAGCACTGAGCAATATATTTAGTGAGTGTAGAGACTGAGTGTAGAGACTGAGTAGAGATGAAGTGAATGTAGTAGATTGAGTAACAGAGATGAAGGTAAGAAAGTGTTAGATTGAGTGTTAGAAGTAAGTGTGTTGATATATTTACTCATAATATTGATATATATATCATAAATAAATATGTTGTTTATCAGCAACCTAACATCTAAGTATTATTAACACCTAAAAGCTCTCAACACATCTTCTAACTACACACTTTCAAACTACAACATACTTTTAAACTACAATGCATCTTCAAACTACAAGATCACTCTAGAACTCATTGTCATTCACAGATGTATTTAAATTGCTTTCTCATAATATTTCTGCTAACTTAATCTTAGAGCATCATTGTATCATTATATTACATCATGATATGTATTAAGAAAACTTTAAGATGCAGTGCTATGAAGACTGTATTAGGTGAAGAGAAGACAGCAGTAGTAGAAAGAACATTTAGAAAGACATTTAAGAAAGAAAAAACTGATGTTGATGAAAAAAGAAAAGAAAATAATGCTGTAAATACAGAAGAAAATACTGAAGCATTTAAGTCAGCTCATTGCTGAAAGTTAGGCAGTAAGCTTAATTTTAATACACAATATAATATTTAATAATAATGCTTCATTCTACAGCTGTTGTTCTTTGTAAAATACATCACTATCAGAAATCAACAGATTTTCTAATAGCAAAACTACTCTTTCAAAGGCTTTGCTGCAAGATAACTTAAGATTATTTAAAGAAAGTTTTTTCTCAGTATAAGATGTTTTACTTTTAAAGCTCAGTCATTAACAGTCTGCAGAAGACAGTAAAAGCATATACTGTTATTTTCTTTAAAAGTATGTCTAATGAACTGTACAGTAATTATCATTTATCAGTTAACAGAATGCAGATGTCAATCTAACTGCAATTTATGCAAAGCAGATTATCATTCAGCACAAGAATATGTCTCTCATTAAGAGATACATGCATAACTGAAATATTGTGTTTAAAGATGCAGATTGAAGCAATCATTACTAGACTATTTTGAGAATATCTGACTCTCAATATAGTAAATAAATAGACTAAATTGAAAGCTGTTTAACTGTATATATATAATGCTCACTTATAATGCTCATATATCAGTAATCTTTAAGTTCATAATCTTTATTCTTGAGTCAAGTCTCAAGAGCTCACTTACTAATCAGTCTCAGAATTCTTAAAATCTAAACAGAGCTTCTGAGTTAAGTTAAACTTCAATGTTTAAGTTTAACCTGAATTCTTAAGCTAACAATTGAAGCTTAACTCAACCTGATCTGAAAGCTCTGTTCAGGTCAGGCTGAGTTAACCTGACCTGATGGTCACTCTAGATATGACACAACAGTGAAGCTGATTCTAAACACATACACAGTATAGATATCATCAATATGCAGAGTGCTGAGAGTCATCTTAAATTTACATTTAAAATGAGATACACATATACAACACATTCAGATCTAAGCTACAACAAGTCTTAAGAGTTTAGTGATGCTGATAGACTTTACATGAAATTTCAGACTTAAGAATTTATAAAGACTCTATATAACAATGATGTTATTGTAGATTCTGTACTGCTGCTCAGTCTGATACAGCTTAGACAGCAGACACAGAATAATTATACAATAAAAATGAATTCTTCAGAAACTGACAGTCATACAGTGATGAGCAGAAGTCATTATAGTGAAGATCTTTCATACAACAGCAGACTCAGCACTGAACATAAAATTCTTTCTTTTTTTAATGAAATAGCAGCTAAAGAAGACACTAAAGAAGTTTATGCTTCACATTGTCACTGCATCAATTTATATTTTAATAAAGAAAATTAAATCTAACTTTACAAAGAAGCTTTACTGAAAGAGCTCACTAAAATGTTTGTAGCTCTGCTATAAGATGCAGACACAACTTTTATTAAAAGTTAACTTGAAATTTAGAGTGCTTTATATTGTATTATTATGATAAAATGACTTAACTATTTACATAAACAACAATGCAGATGAAGCTGTTCACAGACACAATATCAACAAACTTTGTCAAGACTGAAAGATGTTAAATATTTACATAGACAGCAGTGACATTGAGAATTAGATAGATGCAGTGACAGTGATATTGAAAAGAGATTTAAGACACATAATGTATATAAGCATAGATGAGACATTCATAGTGTATATAATGAAGTTACAGAATCTAATCATGACAATGAGCATAATAAATACAGTGAAAATGATGAAACTAAAGCTCTGAATGATGAACATATACATAGATAATTAAGTAGCAATTTGATCAGCTATTAAACTGAGTACACAGTCAGATCAGTACTTACTGCAGCACATAATGAAGAAAATAAATGATTTATGAAGTTAAAAGATTTAAATATGAATCTGATGAATACTGATGCACATAGAGATATCAGAAAATAAAGAAATGAATAAAGTAATTAAGACAGCAGCTTAAATCAGAGATTTATGCACTGAGAAAGAATAGATTATAAAGATTTGACATTTAATTGCTATTTATAAGACAAGACTTTGTCAGCAGATAGCAAAAGAATGAATTAATGACTGAAAGAATGAAACAGCAGAATAAATTACATTTAGCTTGAAGCAACAGTCAGATAGAAGAGTATTAAATAAGTATACAGAACTTTATTGATTTATAAGCTTTCTCATTATTTAGTTATACATAAAGAAGATTGACATAACTCATTATCTTTATGTTATAAACTGAGCAGACTCTTCATAATATTTATACAATCTGAACATTCAGACTATTCATTATGTACTAATGAAATGTCTACAAATCTAAGATTTAAGAAAGAAACTACTGAGATAAGTTAATGATATAAAGAAGATTCTATAAGACTCAGCATTAATCAAAGTAATTATTATATTTATGTTATGAAGCAATCTTCTGAGACAATTTCAGACTGTAAAAAAGACATTAAAAGATTTAACATTCTTAGATGCAGTTTAAAATAGAAAATTTAACAATTACACACTTCAGACTGCAGAAAAGACAATTAATTATTTATAACAATGTTTATTCTTTATTGATGACAGCTGAAGAAAGGCATTAGCATTAAGTTACAAGAAAAGAAGATTAGTAAGCATCAGAATTAAGAGAAACATGAAGAGCTATAGAGAACAAAGTTAGAATTTGTATTAGTTAGCTAGATTATAAGACAATAGTGATGATAACAGTGATGATTAATGATTAATTAATTAATTTATAGATGACTGAGACTGTCTAGGCTGCTATACACTGCATAACTACAAGTAACTAATGCATACTGATCTCACTTTCATTATCATCTCACTGTCATCATTACTGTCACTTCATAATTTAGCTAACTAATACAAATTTTAACTTTGCTCTCTGTAGTCTTTTAGTTCTCTGTGTTTCTCTTAATTCTGATACTTACTAGTCTTCTTTTCTTGTAACTTAATGTTAATGTCTCTCTTTTATCATCATCAATAGAGAATAAATATTTCTATAAACAATTAATTGTCTTTTCTGCAGTCTGAAGTGTGTAATTGTTGAATTTTCTATTTCAGACTGCATCTAAGAATATTAGATCTTCTGATGTCTTTTTTACAGCCTGAAATTGTCTCAGAAGATTGCTCTATAACATAAATATAATGATCACTTTGATTAGTACTGAGTCTCATAAAATCTTCTTTGTATCATTAACTTATCTCAGTAGTTTCTTTCTTAGATCTTAGGTTTACAGACATTTTATTAGCACATAATGAATAGTCTGAATGCTCAGATTATATAGATATTGTGAAGAGTTCATTCAGTCTATAATATAAAGATAATAAGTCATGTCAATCTTCTCTGTACATAGCTAAATAATCAGAGAGCTTATAAATTAATAAAGTTCTGTATACTTATTTAATACTCTTCTGTCTAACTATTGCTTCATGCTGAATGTAACTCATTTTGCTGTTTCATTCTTTTAGTCAGTGACTCATTCTTCTACTATCTGCTGACAGAGTCTTATCTTACAGATAGTAATTAGATGTCAGATCTCTGTGATTTATTCTTTCTTAGTGTGTAAATTTCTGATCTGAGTCACTGTCTTAATCATTCTGTTCATTTCTTCATTTTCTGATATCTTTATGTGCATCAGTATTCATCAGATCCATATCTGAATCTTTTAACTTCACAGATCATTTACTTTCTTCATTATGCACTGCAGTAAGTACTGATCTGACTGTGTTCTTAATTTAATGACTGATCAAATCACTGCTTAATTATCTGTGTATATATTCATTACTTAGAGCTTTAATTTCATCATTTTCACTGTACTTACTATGCTTATCATCATGATCAGGCTCTGTAACTTCATTATATACACTGTGAATGTCTCATCTATATCTATATACATCATATGTCTCAGATCTCTTTTCAGTGTCATTACTGTCACATTTATCTGATTTCTGATGTCACTACTGTCTATATAGATATTTAACACTTCTCAATCTCAACAAAGTTTGTTGATATTATGTCTGCAAACAGCTTCATCTGCATTGTTATTTATGTAAATAGTTGAGTCATTTCATCATAATAATACAATATAGAGCATTCTGAATTTCAAGTTGACTTCTGATGAGAATTATGTCTGCATTTTATAGCAGAGCTACAGACATTTCAGTAAGCTCTTTCAGCAAAGCTTCTTTGTAAAATTAGATTTAATTTTCTTCATTAAAGTATAAATTGATGTAATGACAATGTAAAGCATAAACTTTCTCAGTGTCTTCTTTAGCTACTGTTTCATTAAAAAAAGAAAGAGTTTTATGTTCAGTGCTGAGTTCACTGTTGTGTGAAAGACTTTCATTATAATGACTTCTGCTCATTACTGTATGACTGTCAGTTTCTAAAGAATTCATTTCTGTTGTATAATTGTTCTGTGCTCACTGTCTGAGCTGTATCAGACTGAGCAGCAGTACAGGATCTGCAACAGCATCACTGTTACATAGAGTTTTCATAGATTCTTGAGCTCAAAGTCTCATGTGAAGTCTGTCAGCATTGCTAGGTCCCTGAGGCTTGTTGTGGCTCAGGCCTGAATGTGTTGTATGTGTGCATCTCATTTCAGGTGTGAGTCCAAGATGACTCCCAGCACCCTGCACGTCGGTGATGCCTGTACGTGATGATGACAGTGAGATGATAATAGGGGTGAGATCAGTATGCGCTAGCTGCTTGTAGTTACGCAGTGTATGGCAGCCTAGGCAGCCTCGGTCACCTATGAATCAATCAATCAATCAATCAATCAACCAATTCGAAGACCAGCGAGACGCCATACTACATAGCACTTTCCCTGAACACCATACCGACCCTTATCCCGGATGAACTTTCGAATTGACATTGTCCTCCCACCAACGTTCCCAGTCCACAGTCTGCTTGCCCCTTCTGGCATCCTCGGCCGCAAATACCATGGCATGACTTCGTATGACATCTTCCAGCGAGCATCCAAGGTAGAGACTCTGCGCCTCTTCTGCGCTCATGCCCTGATTCTTGACGGCATCAACGGCCTTGACGTACTGCATTGCGAGACCGTCGTCGCCTCCGCCGTGGCCACCTCCCGGCTGATGTGGGTGATGCGTTTGGGTTTGACCCGTGCTGAAGTCATGGACTCTGATGACCTTGCTATCGTATTCCAGCTCGCCTTGCGTGCCATACACCCTCCCGCGGCGCTCGCATATCTTCTCCGTCAATGCTATCATGTGGAGAGTAGCCGTTTTGGCGCCCCTGCCCTCCAGCCTAGTCGTTGCGTTGCTCGGGGCGCTAGATGGAAGGGCACCATCTTCCCAGGTGATAGTAACATATTGGTCATCGCAAACGTCATTTCCCGCCTCATATACGCATCGACCGAACCACGGCCGGCCATCAACTTCATTTGGAGACGTGTTGGCATCGTAGTCTTCACCGAGACGATCCATCAGCTTGGCTTCTGCCCGATGTGGACCACCGTCGTTGAGACATTCCTCGATTTCTGGAACAACAATCTTTACCGGGAATCCTATCTTGCCTCGCTGCAGATGCCGCTCGTTGTAGATCTTCTTGGCACTGTACAGACATTCCGGCTCCGCTGGGCACGAGAGACAATTAGTGGCCTTCCCGGCTAGGGCAGGCTTCCGCGATCGTTTGAAGTACTTGAGGGAACCGCTGGACGACACAGACGATGGCAGATGGAGTGGCTGCTTTCTGTCAGGCGGAGAGCAGAGGAGCCACAGCAGTAAGTCAATATCATGACATGACTTTGTCAGCAATGAGGGTGCCGTTGTCGACTCCTTCCGCCAGTGTCCCCTGTTCTAGTTTTAGCCACCGTCAAGACCCAGCTAGACTGCCGACTAACCTGACATAACTATGCGAGAAATGCCACCATCCCACCGGCTCAGTGTGCTCTATAGAAACAATTTCGCCAATCACTCCCTCCTCGACCAACAACTTGTGCAGAAGCATATTGTGAGGACTGTAACGCAGCACATGTCCAACGGAGAACACCTTTTCTGGCGAACAAGCCGGGCCTTTAGGTCGTAGAGCTCTGTAGATGTTCAAGCAACTCTGCATCGTTGTAGCCAGAGGTTTCTCACACATGATATGAAGGTTCAGAGGCGCGGAAGCAACAACAATCTCTTCGTGCATCGTATCCAGTGTGCACACGAAGATGCCATCGATTCCTTGAGGTACATCTTTCCCACTCTCGGCCAGTCGTCGGCGCTGTAGCTCGTAATCGAGATACTCCCTCCAACCGCAGAACTCTGCACTTTCTTTCGGGCCAGCGTCGCCCCATATATATCTTCGTCCAAATTGTCGGCGCTGGAATTCAAGGGGCTCCGCTACGGCCACTATCAGTCCGTTCGTCGACTCCTTGACAGCACGAGCGTAGGCATTTCCACGCGATCCCGCTCCGATGACGAGGAGTCTTGGAGGAGAGGACGACGGCTCGGGTTTGCTTGGACTATCTGTTACACCTCCTACCGGCTCCATGTGGGCTTGAATCGGCTTGTGATTGCAATTGCACATTTAGCGAGAAGTTCTCAGCGGCGGCCATCATAGTCCTTGTTTATATTCCTTTATACGAGCTTGGAGGCCATAGAGGCGCAGCTAACGTTACTCCACATGGTTACTCTCGGTCAATCCGTCGTGTGCAGATCTTGGTACGCCCTGCCCAAGTACAATCAAGCCAAGCGAGCCCTTGCCCCTTTCTACGGAGACAGTAAATGGATCTCTAAAGCGCTTCGAGGAAGAACCCAGCACACTATGGCAGTGACACCCTCCAAAGACCCTCTGGTTTGGATTGACTGCGAGGTAGGCACAGATGTTCAGATAATTACGGTTAATATTACAAGACGCTGAGATTAGGGCTTCTCAGATGACCGGTCTCAATGCCAACACGGACAGTATCCTGCAGATCTCTTGCTTCATCACAGACTACGATCTAAACGTGATGGACGTAGACGGATGGGGAGCCATTGTACATCACGACCAAGCCTCACTGGACAGAATGGATGAATGGTGTACCCGAACGCATGCTTCGACCGGCCTGACCGCTGCCGCGATAGCATCGTCAACCACCGCTGAGGAAGCAGCACAAGGCCTCTTGAAATACATCCAGAAATACGTCCCCACCCCGCGCTCCGCTTTGCTTGCCGGCAATAGCGTGCATGCGGACAAGGCGTTCTTGAGTCGAGCGCCGTATGACAGGGTGCTTGCACATTTCCACTACAGGATACTAGACGTGAGTACTATCAAAGAAGCGGTGAGACGTTGGGCGCCGAGAGAGACCGTGGCGTTGATACCGAAGAAGAAGGGACGGCACGAGGCTCGGGAAGATATTCTTGAGAGTATCGAGGAGGCATGGTTCTACCAGCAGAAGTTTTTCAAAGGGTCGAGTTGAACACCCGGTCTTTGGCATAGCCTGCTCTGTATGTCCGTTGCGGGAGTGAAAAGGGTCAATCATGGAACCAGGAGACATGTTGGGCCAGTCTCAGATCCAGTAACTCATTAGTCGTACTGTATTGAGATGGTCTTACGGCAATGGCTGAGTATGATGAAGTGCTCCCTACACGACCAAAATGTTACTTTAGGCCTCCACGAGAAACCCTACATCTCTCTCCCACAATGACTTCCAAAGCCCCCTCCGCCGGTTCCCACACTGGACCCTCATCATTCCGGGCATAATTTCCTCCAGATCTGCAATCACATATCCTTCGAGCTGCATCTACTGAACGCGGATTTTCATACTCCACCCCGTGGCTTCAAGAACTGCATGCCAGCGGGGAAGAGCATTCGGTACCTCTCGACGCCCTTATTCTTCAACGCGTCGCAAGTGTAAGGCTCAAAGAAGACTTGTACAATGCCGGTATCTGCAGGTCGCAGGGTTCTCCGACGTTAGTCCGGGCAGGGGTGAATAACTTTCCAATCGTCAGTACGTGGAAGATCCTCTTGGTGGCCGCTGCTGCTGGCACGGTGAAGGGTGAGGGCACTTTGGAGTTCAGCCACAGCAGACTGCGTTTCAAAGCAGTGATGATAAGCTGGGATTGTTGGAGGGTTGCATGGATCTCAAACTGTGGCTCTCCGGTCATATGTATTCGCTCGCATTGCTGAAGTCCAGTATGCGCATTGAGGGCTTTCTGGTGCTTGATCCATCCTAAGGGGCATTCGCGGGAAGTCAATAGATAGCTGCAGGTTGTTGTCGTCCAGTTACCGTATTGCGTCAAAGCCTGGCTTCTGACGAATGACGATCTGAGATCTGCCCCGCCATAACCAATTCTTTGGTTGGGCCAGTACCTGCAAATAAACATCTTCACCTCGAACTTCCTTGTATCAATCTTCTACAGTCAGTTCATAATTTGTTGTTCTACATACATAGCGAGTACTTGTTGCCATTATGACTGTTCAGACGGTCACACTCAAACCCTTCACAGACCAGAAGCCTGGAACGTAAGTTTCGATAGCCCCGGTGATTTTTGTTCGAAGTCCTAAGGAAGCACCTATTGACTAATGTTTCGTTAGATCCGGACTGAGGAAGAAAGTCACGGTCTTCCAACAGCCTCATTATAGCGAATCCTTCATCACAAGCATTCTATTGTCAATTCCTGAAGGCGTGGACGGGAGCTTCCTCGTCATTGGCGGCGATGGACGTTACTACAACCCAGAGGTCGTCCAGCTGATTGCCCAAATTGGCACGGCATACGGGGTCAAGAAATTACTGATCGGCCAAAACGGTATCCTCAGCACACCCGCGGCCAGCCACATTATACGGAAGAGGAAGGCTACTGGCGGTATTCTCCTGACTGCCAGCCATAACCCCGGAGGTATGTGATGCATCCGTAACCAAATTCGAACAGTCTCTCTAACGAAGCTGCTTTGTAGGGCCAAAGAATGACTTTGGTATCAAATACAACTTAGCCAATGGCGGACCAGCACCAGAAGGGGTTACTAACAAGATCTTCGAGACTTCGAAATCTCTCACCTCATACAAGATCGCCCACATTCCCAAAGTCGACTTATCTTCCATCGGTACACAGACATACGGCTCGCTCGAGGTTGAAATAATCGACTCGACCGCAGACTATGTGGACATGCTGAAAGACATCTTCGACTTTGCCATGATTAAGGACTTCTTCCAAACTCACAAGGACTTTAAAGTTCTCTTTGACGCTTTGCACGGTGTCACAGGACCCTATGGGGTGGCTATCTTCGAGGAAGAACTAGGTCTTCCAGCCAGCAGCACGCAAAACTGCATACCGTCGCCCGATTTCGGGGGTGGCCATCCGGACCCCAATCTAACATACGCCCACTCCCTTGTGGAGGCGGTGGATAAGGACAAGATCCATTTTGGTGCGGCTAGTGACGGGGATGGAGACCGAAACATGATATATGGCGCAAACGCCTTCGTGTCTCCCGGGGATAGCTTGGCGATCATCGCTCATCATGCCAAGCTTATCCCATACTTTCAGAAGCAAGGCGTGTACGGTCTTGCGCGGAGCATGCCAACATCGGGCGCAGTGGATCTCGTTGCGAAGAAACAGGGTCTACAAAGCTACGAGGTTCCCACCGGCTGGAAATTCTTCTGCTCCCTCTTTGATACGAACAAGATGTCCATTTGCGGAGAGGAAAGCTTCGGCACTGGAAGCAATCACATCCGAGAAAAGGACGGTCTATGGGCAGTAGTGGCCTGGCTGAACGTCATCGCTGGCGTCGCGAAACAGAAGCCGAACGAAACCCCAAGCATCGCCTCCATCCAACAAGACTTCTGGGGCATCTACGGCCGGACATTCTTCACCCGTTACGATTACGAAAACGTAGACGGAGACGGCGCGAACAAGATGGTCGCCCATCTCACCCGACTCATCACCACCAAAAAATCCGACTTCGTCGGATCCACCGTGAGCGGCCGGAAAGTGCTCGAAGCCGACGACTTCTCGTACACGGACCTCGACGGCAGCGTCAGCAAAAACCAGGGTATCTACGTCAAACTCGACGACGGAAGCAGGATCGTCGTGAGGCTGTCCGGAACCGGCAGCAGCGGGGCTACCATTCGCCTGTACGTGGAGAGGCACGAGAACGACTCTTCGAAGTTCAACCTCGACGCGCAGGATTATCTGAAGAATAACATCGACCTGGCGGTCGAGCTGTTGAAGCTGCAGGAGTTCATCGGCAGGACGAACCCCGATGTTAGGACTTAGATGCGTGCAGAGCAGGAGAAAAGCGTATTGAGTTGCCAAGCGTTCTTTCCGCTTGCCTGGAGAGGTTGAGGAGATGTTGTTTGGGAATGTTTTTAGTTCGGAGAGATGGGTATTTAGATCTGGAGCCATCACTATATATATCCTTGCCATCGTGCAACATGTGAGATTCATCCATGACCTACCATTTGAGCCCATCTCTGAACACGGCAAAGGCTCGGCAAGGAAGCGTAGAGTAACCGTAGACATGACACTGCCTACCTACCTAGGTACAGTAACCGTAGGCGTGACCGTTTCTTGAGGAGCGAGCATTACTCGGATATTGTTGGATATTGCCATACTGAGCCAACTCAGACTGACCTATGACTATTGTCCTAGAAGGCGGGTGCGATGAAGATCTTACCAGCGTAGTTGGTACCGACGTTGTCTCTACGAATATTCCAGACCCTCATCTCTTATCGTACGAAGTACTTTCGCCCTACCTTATATGCTCCCGACTCCTACGAAGAAAGCACATATACCGAGACAAATGGTAGTGACCTACAATCTCCATGCCGCATCAGGACTGCAACCGGAGTATAGCAAACAACTCAACTCCCGTTCTGATTCAACCCAGTCACACTCCCCACCTCAGGAGTCATACAAATGAAGCTACGGTCCGTTGTTCTGTGTTGAATTGTAGTTACAACAGTACGCAAACTACCTCAAGGTAAATGGGAGGCCCTGATAAAGACAATTTGAGAATCGGAAAGGTTCGCTCCCCACTCCCCTTGCATTTCTTGCTTTTTCGGAACACGACCTCAACCTTGCAGACGCGCTTCAGTTTCCCCCAAAGCCAGATTGGGTGCTATGTTCCCTTAATCGTACGACGAGAAGCTAGAACTAGCAGGCTGATGAACGAATCACATGATAGAGGGGAACAGGTTCTCGATGATAGAAGCAATTGCTGTATTGGAATCGTTTGCCCTCGTTGAGGTGCTTTTCAGGAATAAAAAGGATTGGAGATAGATCGGAGAACAGGCGCAATGTGCAGAAGAATCGGACAAAGGACGTGGTAAGGTATTGGCGCAGTGGGATCAATCCTACTCTACTAATGGCCATAGTTCCCTCCCCATCCGCCGCGGCCGCTGCTTCCGTAATAGCTCCCTCCAAACTGGCCGCCGCCGTAGTTTCCATACCCGCTGCCTTGATGGTTCTGACCACCTGCCTGATGGTGGCCACTGTGACCGCCGAGCGCGGCGCCATACTGAGAGCCCTGCTGAGCATGCATTTGGTGGTTCAAGTGGCTTGGATAACCCCCAAACGTCTGTTGATTCTGGTGGGAGAGCGGTGGAGGGAGGCCGGATTGACCAGGGAGGTTGGCCGCTGAACCCGGGCGCCCAGGTTGACTGAGCAAAGGGTTCGGTGCGCCCGCACCTTTAAGCTCACCATACGGCTTTTGCGATTCGTCGTTGCTACCCGGCTGAGCCCCGTGCTGTTGATGCAGAGGTTGAGTTTGACCAGGATATCCCGACTGCGATCGACCGAAGACATCCGGCATACCCCCGAAGGCGCTGCTGTTGGTTGGATGCTGTTGGCTCTCCGACGGTTGAGCGGAGCCGGAACGGCCGTATGCGGAGACACCGCCGGCGCCGAGGGCACCTTCCCTCGGAGGCATAGAATGCTGGCCGAATCCGCTAGCATTGGCTGGCGAAGATGACTGGTCGTAGGAGGATTGAGGAGACATGCCATAGCCCTGATGAGGCTGTCCGTACATTCCACTCTTCCCCGCGTATGGACCACCATAACCTTGGTTGCCATAGCCGATCTGGTCATAATGTACTGTGTTAGCGGCGTTGCGGAATCGATTACTTCGATTTCAGGTGTGATACGAGGTAAGAAATAATGACTTACTTGGTTCATGTATGCAGCATAGTATGGGCTTGCATAATATGGATGGCCATATGGGTAGCCTCCAGGACCAGTGCTTTGACCTTGATGTTGTTGCGGCACCTGCTGAGACTGCTGCAGCTGCTGGTGTTGTTGTCCTGGTATCGTCGGGTTTGGAGTAGAATGGCCACTTGTTTGCGCTTCGCCTGGCTGTCCATAGCGCGATTGAGACTGCTGGGCTTGACTGGTCGGATATTGCGATGATATCTCGGCCGACGAGACACCAAACCCGCTTCCTGATCTCTGTTGGGAAGCTCCTGCGTCTGTCTGACTCTGTTGTGTTTGCTGACCATAAGCCCCATAATAACTCTGATATGCGTTACGTTGTTGTTCGGAGGTGTAGTAGGACGGATAGTCATTGGCAGCGGAGGAGAATCCACCGATTTGTGATTGCGGCTGTTGTGGCTGTGGAACTTGAGCCTGAGAATGCGCAGGATAACCGTCATAGGGGCTCTGGGTCGAGGGCTGAGTAATCTGCTGAGCAAAGGCATCATAGGGCTTCTGAGCTGATACAGGTTGTTCCTGCTGAGTCGGTGGTTGGCTGTACCGACTAAATTGGTTGTATGGATAGCTACCCTGCGAGGTCTGCTGAGCCATCGCCTGAGGAGCTAGTGGTGCTTGAGGCGACTGTTGTGTCACAGGTTGCTGTTGTAGTGCAGAGGGCAGCCCCGGCGCTTGCCTCGGGGTCGGAAGAGACTCGGTCGTTGGTTGCTGAGAGGAGAATGTCTGCGGCTGCGGTGCAGGTGGCAGCGCGGCTCTAGGGGCGATCGGCGAATGTTGAGGTGGTTGCGCCCTTGTTTCGGCTTCTTCCCTATCTTCATCCACATCCAGATCATCCGCAGTCCCATTCAAGCCAAGACTCCCAAACTGAACGGTGGTACGATCAACGGCATGATTTCCGGGCATGACGACTGCCTCCTGCTGCTCCATGACGCGTCTCTGATAGCTTGAGCTACGACCCGGAATTCCCGTCGCTTTATAAGCGCTTGTCGCAAAGCCACCCATTGGTGGGCGTGAGATAGGCTGCTGTTGAGAGGTGGTGAGAGGAGTAGATAGAAGACTTCGAGGATCTTGAGTGCTCTCGATGGTGCTCGCAGCAGTAGCTGTTGGTGGATCCCCAGAAGTGTCTAGCACTTGCTCAAGGTTACTCTCTGTAAGTGCATCTTTTGAAGGCGTTATGTTTAGCGCTGGTTCGGAAGGGATCATTCCAGGGGTCTCTGGCAAACTGTCTTCGACGACAGAAGGTTCGAAACTCGGAGCTGGAGGCGGAAGACCATGCTCACTAGAAGGCTCCGCATCTGTCGGTCTATGAACAATAGGTTCGTCAACGTGGTGGTCTTGATTCGACGATACCTGGGGTGCTTTTGAGGGCGGTGGCACAGGAGCAGGCTTCGCAAACATGCTGGCCCAGCTTCGCGTCCCATCAGGTACCAGACTGCTCTTGGGCACTTCTGGTGCAGCGGCTGCATTGCTGTCCGAGGCATGGACACTTCCCCACTGGCCTTCAGGAGCCGTTAGGTTGTCGTTAGCTGTATGCTCCCAGCTGGTATCAGTCGAATCCTCGGCTTTTGGTGGTTGAGTATCCCATGAACCAACGACTTGGGTGTTTGAAGTCGAGCCGGCAAAGCCGTCAGTCACTGCGTCTGCCGAGGGTTTATCGGTAGTGGAGCCGCGGTTACCGTTGAGGCCAGAAGTGCCTCGACCGCCTCTTCCGATCCCTCGCCCGCGCTCAGAGCCTCGTCCACGCCCACCACGCCCACTCTCGAAATTTCCTCTGCCGCGTCCCCCACGAGAAGATGGCACATTGACTGATTCCGTCAACGGAGCTGCCGGGTCATTTGCCTTGGATCGAGACCGGTCTTTATTCTTTTTCTTCACTTCGCCCCATTGAGACACATTCCCTGAGTAGATACAACTGGTCAGCGTTCTATGCACAGCGAAGTACTAGCTCGCGGGACTCGCAAGCAAATGAGGCAGGTAAACTGGAGTAAGGGCATACCCTCGGTGATTCGTTCGATGGTGCTCTGCAAGTCCCCGTCGGTTTCTTGTAAAGCAAAGACAATATCCTCGTCGGTCCAATCCGGGAACATCTCCTTGATCGTGCTCAATTGACTAGAGTATTGCTTCTTCAATTGTCCAAGCTCGCCCTCATCTTCCTGTACAACAGGTCCTGTGTTCTCCGTTCGCTCGCCATTCGAATATCTGCTTCCACCTCGACCACCTCTCGATCCGTAGCCGCCTCGTCCTCCGCGAGCCGATCCTCTCCCACGCGGAGCAGTTGGCCGTGTTTGTACCTCAGACATTATGAAGATTGAGATTGCCGAATAAGGAGAACCTATGAGTGACTACCCAGCTCAAATCCACAAGGATTTCGGTAGAGTGTGCGTTGAAGACCTGGGGTGAATAAAGTCAGGGTGAGCTTGCCGTGTTGAACACCTCTCGATCGACTTCTACACTTGCATATGACGAGAATGGCAAGTATAAGACGTGAGCGAGAACCGAAGAGGGCAATGGATATGCCTTTACGCGGGAGTTTTGGCGAACGGTGGTCTACCAAAGGAAAGGTACGAGTACGAGTACAAATGCGCAAAGTGAACTTGAAGTGATGGGTTGATGCATTGGATCTTCTTTCTGGAGAGGATGCGCTCGCGTGTTCGAATTCGGGCGCTAATGAGATTCGGCGCTAACTATATACGGTAATTTCTTAGGCGAGGCCAGGCGAGGCGCGGTGCGGCAACTTCGCTTGACCACCTTCGATGATCTACATCTCAAGTTACCTTACTCTTCCAACCAAGAGTACTTACCTTATATATGCAACTGTTGTTGCAGTAAGGGTTCTACCGGTGAGAGACGTGCCAAAGGAATCTGGCCAAAGTTCAGATGAAGATGACGATAGTTCGCTGCTGAGAACGGATAGTTGGCGAATAGGGCAATCAGGGTGGGGTTTTATCCCCCGAATTATCAATCGCGCAGGGTATCATATCGCGATGAAGGTCTCTGCGGTCCTGGCTCTTCGGGCATTGGCGTCGAAGATACATCCACCTTTACCACTCACGCCTCGAGAGTCGCAGCAACTTCTCTCGTTGCTTACGACCTCCTTCAGAGAACAATTGAACAGAGAACATCCATCCTCTCGGGCTGATGATGGTGGCGAAACTCCGCATAATCCAGTCCCGGCCCCCCAAGGCAAGTCCATCAAGCTGCGACCAAGTATCGGTGCTTCGTCATCTGCTAGGGCATCATCTTACGGATCCACGGATCGTCACTTTCAATCCATTCTCAAGAATCCGCTCTTTGCTGCGGTTACGAAGGATCGGCACGAATCAGGCCCGCGTAATTATCCAGCCCATCACCAAGACCGTCCACAATATCAAACAGATCCTTTTGATCCCGTGGCGTGGTTTGAGGCTTCAGTGGCCTCGGGTTCGGCGACAATAGCCAAAGCAACGTACGCAATGGACACACTCCGGAAGATCTTGACAAGCTCGCCCGAAACTCCGATTAAACAGGGAATGGCAACATCGCTCGCCGGCTCGAAAGTCCTTCGATGGCTCTGGTCCAGTGGGCTGCAAGATTCTCTCGACTTTCCCATGGACGGAGACTTTATAGCACTGCTCACGACTTACCTGCTCGCGGAAAAGCGTCACGACGTCATATTGAATTGGTTCCACCAGCTACGCGCTCAAAGTGACAGATGCTTGCTTGAAATTTCTGCAGGATACCCGTGGGGGCCGATTCGCTTAGCACAACGCCTGCTACTCCAGCTGGTCAAAGGCGAGCTCACTCTCGGAAATGGCATGCAGGCGGCTGTGGATCACTTCCTTCGGGTCATTGATGATGTATATGCGGCAGGAGTCAAGGAATTCCGAAGTAGTAACGCAGCGGAAGAGTTCCATCTATACTCTTCACTCCTTGGTCCTACCGGGAAATATCTTGTCTACATGCTCACCCTGAGAGGCGGAATTGGACAGCTGAATCCGGATCTTCTCGAACGTTTTACCCGGAGCATGAACAGATGGGTGAGAGACGCGGACTTTTATAGAGCAAGAATGCATCTTCAACAGCCAGTAAACCCTAGTGCTGCGGAAGCTCTGGCATATCTCAAACAAGTAGCAAGAAAGAGAAGCCAGATAGAAAGTGCAAAGAAACGTCGGGCTATTGTGCATCTTTCGCTGGGTTCTGCCAGTCTTTTGCTGCAACAGGATCTGTACCGTGAAGCGACATGGGTTATGGATTTCTTGCGGAGAGGCTATGCAACGGAATTGGGAATAGTGAAAGGCTGCCAAACTGATGACGCAGCCATCACGGGCTTTGTTGACCGGATACCGTCAGCATATGATGAGATCTCTAATCTTGAGCTCTTGGCTAGTCTAGATCTTCGCTAATAGTCAGGTTGGAACGGTATCTTACATTCCAGATAAGAAGGGGGTGGGCCGAGTGCACAGGTAAATGCCGACTGCAAAGCCACTTTCAAAGTCCGTACCATATCGATAAAACGTACGCGTTACCTACTTTGCATTCGCACACATAACATCGGCCGATCATGGTTGCCAGCGATACAAACACGCCGGCGCCTCTCGTCACTCTGCATCCACTCGTCGCCGCTGACTTACCAGCAATAGCAACGTTCTACGTTACTGGTGTGCGAGATGACGAATTGTTCGCCTACTTATGGCCTTACCTTGACTCATGTCTGGAAAGATTCCGGACATACTCCCTTGCCAAGTTCAAGCAACAGTGTCTCTCGCCCGACACTTGCATGTTCGTTGCCAAGATCGATGGGGATCCGGTGGGATACTCAGCCTGGAAGCGTGTAGGTGCCAGGGATGGAAGCGCTCAGGCTGGTAGGACAATGACTATATTTACTCTCTGTAAGTTCTTAGTACAGCTCAAGCGGTTGTTATCGACGCGCGAGCAGCTAAAAGGTGCAAGTCCACAAGAACTGACCTAATTGTTCTCACGCAGACATCGAGACGGGCCTACTCAAGCTAGAGGAGATGTACAGCGGGATACTCTGCTTGCTACGCGGCACAACGTATACAAGGCAGTTGGTCTACAGAAATTACTTGAAGCAACAACATGATCCTTTCGAAGGAATTTTCGATCGTTGGTATCTTGACGGTCTTGCTGTCGACCCTGCATATCAGCGTAGAGGCATTGGAAGAAAGCTGATGGAGTGGGGTATGGAGCGGTCAAAAGAGGAAGGTATTCCAATTACATTGACCACCAGCCCAGCGGGCCAGAGGTTATATCACAAACTAGGATTTAGGGAGGCACAGCTTGACGATATCGGCAACGGGATAAAAGAACTCTCCATGATTTGGAGCCCTCACGAGCGCCCGCCGTCTTAGCTGAACGGTAGCCATTGCCATCCATGATTGTCACTCGTCGACGCGTCTATGACCACTACATTTACTGCACAACGGAAGGCTTGAAAGCTTGTGAACTCTTTCGAGAGCCTGGCCCGGCCTAGCAAGATAAACCACGGAAGGCACAAACTACTCTTACTCTCATCTGACGTGGCGATGGTCAGATATCCTACCGTTCCTCATTGCGTCCATCGAAGTCACTGGCATCACCGTTTCGACTTCTAGCTTGTCCGCAACCTCAGCCGCAATCTTCTCGTCGTCAGCAGAGGGTAGGCATCTGGCACCTCCACAAGCACCATCCTGAATATCCTTTGGGTTCAAGTCAATATCACCGGTTACCTGCGCCAAGTGGCGCAGCATGCTTCGTCGGTGATGGGGACCAGGACTTAGCCAGATCTCGCCGTCCGGACATCTCGTCTTTCAGGCCTTCCAGTCGGATTTTCTCATTTGTTGGCGCGTGAATCGAGTTGACATAGTGCCAATACAATAAGCGGAGTCCAGGTCATGCTGTGCTTTTGAACCATCTTTTTCCCCTGAAGTTCCGATTCCCGCAACACACTTGACTGCCCGAAGATTTTTGCGAAGCAAAGCCTCTGTGGTTTGCTCATCCTGTTGAGTTTGTAATACTGACGAAAAGGGCCCCATCAAATTCCTGCTCTAGGACCCTTAGCCGTCACTTTCCCGTGCTGGAAGTTGATTAACAGGCTGCCGTTGTTACACATCATTCAAGGGAGGTAGAGAGTCCGGATGTCTGTATGCCTTAGGGGAACATGAACTTGTATCACTACCAGCAGACGTTTCATATGTACGACAATTCAGTTTAATCTTGATGTTTGGTTCTGCATCTTGATGCAACTAAGTACTTCAAGACAATAGATGACACTGGTATGTGTTTACAACCGCCAGATATAGCTGCCTACCTAGTAGCTTACTTTTTTTTGTCTTCTTGATGGTCTCATCTTATAACCTACTCCGCTGGGGGGTAGGTGTGATGCCAGGTCTTCAATCCCAAAATTGGTAACCCGCCGTCACCACCATTTCGAGCCTCTGCCATCCTAGATCTGAAATCAGACTTCAATACTTTTTATATTCGATATTGAATTAAGTTTATAAGTCCTGTAGTCCTCTAGCAACTTCAATCGTGTTACGCGCAGCGTAACCACATCTACTCAACTTTCCACTCTCTCCACGTCCCACCTGCAGCAATACTCCTGGAAAAGTCCTTCCACCCATAGCCATGATTCCACGCTTTGCCCATCACTCTGTCTTCCCGTATCCTCCAGAACAGACTCCCATCGTAACACTGCCTCAAATCGTCCTTCTACACCCGCCCCTTTCTCTGAAGCAGCAACCAGGTCGTCGACCACTCCATAAACGCAAAGCTCCACCCGGCCGGGTCCATGACAACCCTGTTCTTCTTGATAAGCCAGAAGAGCTCGCTAACGCCCAGACTCTGTGTACCGCTCTCGTCGAACTTCGAAAACATCTCATCGAAGAGGCGTGGTCTGAAGCAGCCATCTGAGTCGTAGATACCCGTGTCCGAGCCGTGTTTCGCCTTGTGGATACTGTTGACGTAGATGCGAAAGAGCGGATCGGGCAGGTAGCTGTGCCCGAGCCGCGTAGGGTAAGAGAAGAATATCGGGATCAGCAAGGAGCCGATGGAGAATGGGATGGAAAAGCCGAGCTCGCGGAAGCCGGTGTAGACATCGTGAGGGGGATGATGTTGTCATTATCACGGTCCCAGAAGAGAACGTGTTGTTGAAGAGCAGTGGGGCGCTGATGGTTGAGAGTGCTGTGCGCAGTATCACCGGCTGTTTTGTCGGTCCAGGTATCGTTGTAGTGGTTCACCGGGACAGGTTCGGAGATGTCATTGTTTTGGAGGTGAGTGTGATCTGCAATGGTGGCTTGGTAGGGATCTTCGCGCTCCATTGAACCCATAGCACCGGGACTGTACTAATGCCCGTACCAGAACGTGCTATAACTCATAACAATGTAGTGACTGCTTGCAGGTGAAGGTGGTTTAGAACTGCAGAGCACAATCACTGCTTCAGAAGCAGCAACTGAACTGAGCGGACAGCTTTAGAAGCTTATCAATGTTTTTTGCGTTGAAGAGTGACATCACCATTCACGAAAGTTACCAAGCCCCAACTCGGAGGGTGTATCTCACTACTACAGCAGCTGCCGACATGGAACGCCAAACACCAGCTCCTCAAGCCTCTTCATCATCACCTCAGGCACAGAACCCATCATCCCCCGACATTAGTGCTGAATATGAAATCCCTTCTCCTCAGCCCTGGACTTCTTTCAATGCCCTGAAGGACCGTATCAGGCATCACTACGAGATCAGCTCTGACTACTACTACTCTCTTTGGTAGGTATTGTACTTACCCCATCGGACATACTCTTCTCTTAATCAACAACTTAATTCTTTGCTGACAAGCAGGGGTGAGCACATACACCATGGCTACTTCCTCGAGCCTACCGACACGAAAGAGCAGGCTCAGATCCGCCTGATAAATCTGCTGCTAGAACGGTCCAATTTGCCCGCTGGTAGCAACGTCTTGGATGTGGGATGTGGCATAGGCGGCACGACCCGCTATCTGGCCACAGAACATCGATGCAAGGTCGTCGGGCTTACCATAAGTGGTCGCCAGGTGGAGATAGCAAAAGAAATGACGGCAAAGGAAGCCGGCGCCGACCATCGGGAGGTCAACGAGGCTGGGTTTACCAAGCTGGGAAGTGGAGAGGTCCGCTACGTGGAACAGGACGCCGAGAAAATGGGAGACTACTTCAGCACTCCGCCCAACACGGTGACTTTTGATTGCGTGTGGATCTCGGAGGCGATGAGTCATTTGCCGGATAAGGAGCTCTTCTTCCGGAACGCCTCGGCTTTGTTGAACCCAGGGGGAAAACTGGTCGTTGCAGATTGGTTCAAGGCGGAGGGGTTGACGAGTACGCAGATGGAGGCAGATATCAAGCCGATTGAAGGTCAGAGCCCCGCGGTCTCCTAATGTCAGCATGCTGATGATATTTGAAGATGGCATGCTGCTGCCTCCACTGTGCACTCCAACAGAATACGTCCAGTATGCAAAGCAGGCTGGGCTTGGCGTCTTCTCGAAGCCATTTGATATCAGCAAGAACGTGTCCAAGACATGGTAAGCCATCATAAGAGTCATCTCATATGAATTAGCTTATCAATCTTTCTCGGACAGGGATATCTCGTGGTCGTTGATCCAATCTCCCGCCCTGTGGGCCTTTGCCTTTTCACAAGGTCGAGACGGCATCGCTTTCTTACAAGCATTTCGGGCAATGAGGAGGGGATTTGCCAATGGGACGTTCTGCTACGATGTCATGGTCTTTCAGAAAGAATAGCATCGCAACAATCATGTGTCCACGATAGAAGATGCATCTGATGACCATCTCGTTGCATATTAGTCGAAGGCAGACTGATAGAGTGATAGAAGATTTACTATCGAAGGTTTTCCTTCAATTGTGTCATGAAAATGCGGTATGTACAAACCACAACTTCCAGTAGTCGGCCATCTCAATATAACGGGAGACGAGTTTTGACTTCGTGAATATATCCTACCAGCTCGTATCAAAAGAGTCAAGTCTACAATAACCATTTCTACATGGTAATCGTTTCCTCTGGCGAGGAGATGCCGGATGCGCAGACCAGGCACTGTGGGTGCCTGGCTGTAATCCATCTGCCTCTCGCACTGGCGCAAGTCCTCGATCAAGCCCCTCATCTGAGTCACGAAGATCACTCTGTTTCTAAAAGTCAAATTCCCCCGCCCCCTTCCGTTTTCCCTCGCCCGGGGGCCCCGCCCTCCGTCGGGAATCATGCTCGCCCGCCCCTCCCCACCTGCGTGCCTGCTCGTCGCCCTCAACGGCACCAGTCCGCCTTCCTCAGCCAAAACCACGCGTTATAAGCGTTACAGGAGCGTACAATCCCAAAGGGCGTCAGACTCCCACACCATCGCCGACTTCGTTGACCGTGGTAAGTCTTGCGCATATTTATGTCTCCGGTGCCAGGCTCCAAGGTCCCAACCAGCTGGAAACTCCCAATAGCGTCGAAACCGCCAGCTCGCAAGTGCACCAAGCCATCCCCACAATCGTCCCTAGCCTTGAAAAACAGCCCCTGCACTGGCTGGTCTAATACTAGCAATGCACGATAATGTCTTGAAGCGTAGCAATAACAGCTAACCCACTCGCCGTCCTCCAGAAACGCCTTACTCCTCATTCTCTTCAGATGGCAAACATTAAACCGCTCCACGCCGCCGCTTCAAACGGCAACGGCATGTCCGTCATCAGTTGCAAATGAAACGGGCTCGAAGTCGGTGGCCTGAAGAGAACGACGCCCTTCACACCCTCCAAGTCCGAGTTCTGCTGCGAAAAGAGGCCCTCGTTTATAGTATGCATGATAACGGTCGCCATGAACCCTACCACCAGCCTTGCCAGCACAGGCTGCCGCCCTGCGTAGCTGAGATCGGCTCTGCATACCTCCTTTCTAAGATGCGTCAAGGAGGAGATCTTCATATCGAGCGGTGAGGCTAAATGCGGACCTTGCTTAAGCTTAGTTTAAACCTTCCGCATCTTGATTGATATACAGGACGCATGGTTCTGCTCAACATATATATACCTTTAATCAAACATGTCGCGAGAACAAAGCTTAAGGCCATGTTCTCCTGCGAGAAGGTTAACGCGTGCACGGAACCCATGAGCGCCGTAGCAACTGCGAGCCCAATGATTTCTGCGGCAGGATCTGTAGACCAGTAGCTTAGCTGCCTCTCCTTGGCATCTCACTCATCTCGAACCGCAAAGTCGTCCACGCGGCGAAAGGAACAGAAGACATGGAAAGTATCACATACGATGCAGCGCGCACAACTGCGGCATCCAAGTTGCAAACCTCTTCGGAAGAGACTGCTCTGGCCTTCCACCCCCTTCCACATACCCTTGCGGAAACCCTGGCGCAGGCGGGCTCAACAGCTCCCTAGCTTTCATGTCTGCAAGCGCGTACCGCGCCCATGCCTGGACAGGGTGCTGCGACAAGAGCGCGAGTGAGCTGCACGACCATGCCCGATGGCTGGTATGGTCCACGAAGAGGCCGTTGCCGTTGCGTATGATGTTCTTGAACACGGAACGAGAATGGCAGATGTGGTGGAAGGCGCGGCAGACGAGTTGGAGATTGAGAGCGGCGGAGCAGGTGCCGAGGCTGGCGATGTCGTGGATGACTTCGGCGGGGAGGCAAGCAAGGGAGGGAAGTCTTTCGTCAGCGGGGATGGCTGACATAGTCAGGGGAAAGGATGGTGGATGATAGCCACAATGATGGGACAGTTGCAGCAGTTTTGCTCTACATTGATGAGCGTGGGGTAGACTGTTTCTTCTAATTCTAATTAGCTGGTGGATGCTGAAGCACTGCGTAGTAGAATGCACTGAATTGCTCTTTCTTCTATTGACAGAGGTCCGTACATACAGTTCAGAACAAGCCGTAACTGCTAGGCTGTACAGACATCAAGTTGATACCAGAAGTCCTGCTACCACGCTAACTCTTATTGCTGTAAAACCAGAGGAGCCCTCGGTCACCGTGAACCTCATAAATTCTGGCATTCCAGTGGTCAATAGTTGACTTTTTCCAGATCCATAGAGGAGCCCACGCTGATATACGCGTGTCTGTTCAATCGGAGATTAAAGACATACAGCAGTGGGAACCGCTGGTCGTCACCGGATCAACTACTGATCCTCCAACATTAATCTGTGGCAGTAGATGTTGGATCTGGTCGGTGATTTGAGAAATATCCAACTTAGATTCTTTTGAATCGCTGGACACTCTGAGAAGAATGTCCGGGTGTGAATATCTCCTATACTATTCGATCGAGTTACCACGGTTAGTCCTATGCTTGGGCTACTTGCAAGCCACATCCCAGAGGCTTCAAAGAATCGAATCAGGTAAGGTGGGGAGGCAGTAGCAGTGCTGACTAAGCATCAACCGCCATGCATGCTTGACTTCAACCCGCGACCTGGAAACATATGGCGAAAGGAACATCCAGCAAAGCTCCGAAGCCTAAAGCCGCCTCCGCTGTCAAACCCACAGCCCCGAGTCCTCCACCAGCCCCATTCAGCCTCCCACCCCCCAACCTACAACCCTTCCTCTCAACCCTCGACAAAACCCACATATACATCACCCACATCGACACGCACCCATGGCCCTTCAAGCGACGCATCTTCGCCGTCCCCATCCTCATGAACGTAGCCATCGTCCTCCTCCTCGCCTGGCGCGCATACGTCGCCATCCCCTCCTACGTCGCCATCGCGCTCGCGACCCTAGGCTACAGCACCGAAGCGAAAGTCGACCTCCATGACACCGACTGGACCACCTTACTTGCCATCACCGTCCAGCGAGCCCTCATGTTCCTCTTCGACTGGTCCCTCCTCCGCTTCCTCGGCCCCTGGCCCCTCCACTTCTTCGCCGGCGCGCCCGCAAACCCGACATCGTGGCGGCGCAGCGTCGGCTTCCAGGACCGCGAGGTCGCGGTGCGCGTGTCGCGGAAGTGGGACCAGGCCCTCCCGCCGGGCTGGGCGGCGGATGCGGATGCGAAAGCGAAAGCGAACCCGAACCCGAAAGGTGAGCATGACGACAAGGAAGCCGTGTTCCGCGAGCGCATCATGCCGGCCATCGAGCCGCGATGGATCCGGGCCAAGACGGCATATCTGATGATGGACAAGAGCTGGGACCTCGACTTCGCCGCCATGATGGCCGCCCACCGCCTCGTCTCCACGCGAGTGCTCCGGCTGGACGATTTCCAGACGTCCGTGTTTCTACACTCCGAACCGCATGGGGGCTGGCTCGTGTGGCCGGTGCACGAGCTCGACGCCGCCGCCACGAGCAGTCAGGAGATTGGCAGGCGGAAGATCGTTGCGTTCAAGGACCGCTTGACGGGTATGGGGAAGGAGAATCTGTTCTTTCGTTGGATCGAAATCGTGCAGTATGAGAGTTCGCAGCCGGGTGGCTTCACGGCCGAGAGGCAGGCGGTTGCCATGAGGAAGGCAAGGGAGGCGTTTGAAGGACAGGGCGTCGATTTCGAGCAGTTCTGGAGGGACGTGGGCGGGATGGAGGGCATGCCGGGGTGGGAAAGCTGATCGGTTCTCTGGGTTCGGATTGTTCTTCTATATGTATTCACGCTTTACCGAGACTTCATTTGGATTAGGTGGTCATCGACATTTATGTCGATATGGGATACCATACTGTAACGTCCCGAGCAGTGACTCAGACTAAATAAATGACCCCCAAGGTCCCGAAGTCCTGGACTACATATTCCTTACGCCCTCGTAACTGGCATAGCCTGGGCTTCGGCCAGTAAGCTACTCTCGCTCTCATTTGCGTGCTGATACATGCCGGACCCTAGCCCCACATCCACAGAGTCATCGTAACGGGGGTCCCCGTGAGCCGGATGGTGATAATCGGCGGGATATGTTGTTCCACTCAACCCAAATCTTCCCGTATACCCTGGAGCTGGAGACGGTGCACGCGACGAACTCGCTGAATTGTAACCTCCAGCAAAACTTCTGGGAGTCTGTGATCGTTCCGAGACCAGATCTAGAGGCCGACCGAAGAGATCCCCTCCTCCATGCCCTTCCCCGAATTCATCTCTGTTTTTATAATATGCAAAGTCAAGCTTGTTCTCGGGAACGACCTCGAAGGGTGCGTTTGAAGCAAATCTCGCCGATTTGCCAACTTCGTTAGTCGCCATGCGCTCCATGGCAATGTCAGAATAGTCGAATCCCGAAGCACCGGCACCGTCAGACTCCAGTCTACCGTGATAGACCTGAGCAAGGAGTTTCTGTGCTTTGGCATGAACCATGGGCGTCATCAGCGGCTTGTATAGCGCGGGATGACCAAAGCCTGTTCCAAGCTGGTCATTGCGACGGCTCTGCTTTCCAGATGCAGCATGAAACTCCGGATCTCTTGGCGTGGCTTTGGTGTAATATTTGCATTGGTCGTCGAATGTTCTACTACAGTACCACTTGAACCCAAGCATCAAGAAAGGTAGTGGTGCCATAGCAATGATCTGAGTCCAGGTACCTCTTGCCTTGACAACAAGGACGACAATGACGTTAGCCAGGACAGCTGCGAAAATGAGCCTGTTGTACAGTATACGCCAGAACTGGCCACCGGACTCTGTCTTTGTGATAAAGACGTAGAGGAGAAGATACTTCTTCAACCAAGCATCGACGGTGAAGTAAAGGGCAGTGACTGGAAGAACAATCGGCTGAAGTGTTGCAAAGCAGAGAGCCACCGTTGCATAGAAAAGAAAGTAGTTGTAGTAGCTAGCATAATCGAAAGGCGGAGGAGCTGTCCACTCGATAGCTTGCCGAGGCGTCGGACTCATGAAGGTGCGACCGAACCATATGTAGGTCATGTTGACTATCTGGGATAGATCTGCTGCGGCTCCCAGATTCCGCTGGAGCAACCACGTCACCCAGAAGGGCGACACCGTGCAGAGAGCTATCATGATTTTGATGAAGAATTCTCCTTGGTTGATAGCATCCCATACGCCCTGGTTGCCGTGCCTTGCTTCGATGACCTTGGCGGCGAACTTCCACACGGCAGAGAAAGCGGAGAAGACGATCAGATTATTGAACACAAAGAATGCGTATAGCCTGTGCGTCACATGTTTCTCTCGAACGGTTTTGGTAGTGTCTCCAGCCTTGATCGACAAACGGCGGAATATGATGGGCAGAATCACATATACCAGGGACAAAATGGCGGGAGAAGCTACACCTTGAACGGCAGACCATGTCATCTGATGAGCATTCAGCTGTGTCTGGAAGGCAGGCCAGAGAGAACCAAGATTAGAGAGGTCGGATATGAACATGGCGATCAAGGCGTTGGGAGCGATCCAGACCAGCGTCAACACCGCAACCCAGATGTTGTTCACGAAGCGTCTCCAGCTTCGCGCCTTCTTGGAAAGTACCAAGTTCGTCCAGATCAGATCGTTCGGTCGAGGAGCAAGTCGGATAGTACTCCCGTGAGGGCGCTTTCTGCGCGCAGCATATGCAACCGTGTGCGCGTCCTCGATCTTTTCGTAACTGGCAAAACCATAGGGCATGGCGTTGCGCTTGTCAATGGATTCTCGGACATCTCTGATCTCAATCTCCAGGTCGCGAATTTTGCTGGTCAAGTATCCAATGGCATCAACCTTTCGTTCTGCTTTATAGTTCCGTTCGTGTTTGGAAGGGCGGCATGTCGGACGTGAGGACGGGAGTCTGTCCGGATCCTTAAGATACCTAGCGAGCACCGATTCCAACTCACGTACACTTTTCTCATATCGTTCAATGAGCTGCGGTAACTCTTTGACATTACGACCGATGGCTGCTCGTGGTAAACCTGAGGTTTGTTCGGCCTCGTCCATGATCCGCAGGATACCTTCATCGGTCCGGTAAGTCGGAGGTATGTCGCTCACCAACAGTGTCCTCGATTGCAGGCTCAAGCGGTATTCCGGGCTCTGAAGATATTGCCTCCTAAGCCTTGTAATGGCTATATAATTCCTCCACAAAAAGTAAGCGACAATGACATCAAAAAGCCAGGCGCAGACGACATGACTCCAAAGAGTTTGACCGAACATGTACATGGGTGTCATGACTTGGAAAGCTGAAAGGCCGTGGGTTATGTCATGATCACTGTTCACAATATTCGTCGGGATAATGACCCCACATCCGACGACACTTAGCACCAAGAACAAATTCCGGCATAGTTTTGTAAATCGTAAGAATACAGTGGCATCCAATCCGACCTTCTCGATGAGTTGATCCTCTCGTGTCCTCATGAGTGGAGTGATCCAGGCGAAGAATCCCCTGCTCAAGGGTGGGGGCGCTTGTTTCTCGTCTGCATATCGGAGTTTTGGTGCGTATACCACCGAATTGTGCGGTCGAAGAAGGGAGAAGAGTATGGCTATAAGAACGGTAACTCCGATGGAGGTGCCAAGGGAAACCCAGAAAGCATTGGCTTGGAGCTACAGTAAGTGCTATTAGCTTCTACGTTATTTCTTCTATGGCCACAAATCCACTCGTTGACCTTACTGAGACGGCAAATGGGTCCTGGACGAGCTTCAGAAACTGGTCTGAGCCGCTCGGTGCCTGCGAATTCTGCTGCCGGGATATCATATTGAGTTTCTCGCTGTCCATTGTGAGGATGTCTGTCTTATCTCATGAGAGAGATCCAAATAAAGTGGGCGCTAGATAGTCATCTCGCCGGATGGATGTGAGTGGGTTGGAAATAGTTCAATTGAGGCCCCATAGGATCATTGTAGTTGCGACCCAGCTTCGTGCTGGGTGGAAATATGTAGGTGGATAGACACTTCGACTTCGTGGCATCTAATTAGTAATGTGCATCTGTTGATCGAATATTATTGTCGTCAGACCAGCAGCAACAGAGAAGAAGAGAGTTACAATTGATATAAACGATTGTAAGAATTGACCATATACCAGGGTAGGTGTGAATGAGTAGATGTACGTACACACATATTAAATAATATTATTATTTAGATACGACGTCAACGGCAAAGCCACAACGCTAAGGGAACCGTAAGGTAACTACCTGGTACCTACGGTACCTTGTACCTTCGGGATCAATACATATCGGGTTTAGCGCTATAGCGGTTACGGTACTAAAAATAACAAGTCACATCAATATTCCTGAGAAATCAAGTGAATGGTTAGATTCTGGTTTCCTGATTGATCTTCGGTTGAGAACTACGACGGGACAGTTCCAAGCATTGACTTTCGAGTCTTCTCTCAAGTCAAAGCTAGATTTATAGCTGGCCAGCGGCGTTGAAGTCCTCCAGGCCTTCCTCAACACGTGCTTTCATCGTCTTCTCTCCCTCTCGCACCCAAACACGCGGGTCAAAGTATTTCTTGTTCGGCTTGTCCTGGCCCTCGGGGTTACCCACGGCCGACATGAGATAGTCTTTCTTCTTCAACACGTAATCCCGGATACCCGTCAGATACGCATACTGCAGATCGGTGTCGAGGTTGACCTTGACCACACCGTAGCCGATGGCATCTTTGAACTCCTTCTTCGACGAGCCCGAGCCACCGTGGAAGACCAAGAAAACTGGCTTGTCCTCCTTGGCGTTGATCTTGTCTTTGACGAACTTCTGGTGCTTGCCCAGCAATTCAGGGTGGAGCTTGACGTTGCCGGGCTTGTACACCCCATGTACATTGCCGAAGCCGGCGGCGATGGAAAAATATGGGCTAATGGCCGAGAGCGTGTGGTAGATGTTGTAGATGTCCTCCGGCTGGGTGTAAAGCGAGTTGTTGTCGACATCCTCGTTATTGACTCCATCTTCCTCACCCCCGGTGATACCGATTTCCTGTGTGACACTTGTCAGAGCTAGAAGCAACACTTATACTGAAGCAGTCAATCATACCATTTCAAGCCACTGCTTCATCGGCGCAGCGCGCTTCAAATACTTGGCCGTGGTCTGGATGTTCCAGTCGACCTCCTCTTCCGACAAATCAATCATGTGGCTCGAGAACAAGGGTTCGCCATGTTCCTTGAAGTATCTCTCGTCCGCGTCGAGCATGCCATCTAGCCACGGCAGCAGCTTCTTTGCGCAGTGATCGGTGTGGAGGACGACCGGGATATCGTAGGACGAAGCGATCGAGCGGATGTATTGTGCACCAGCGATGGCACCGGCGATTGACGCCTGCTGATCTCCATTGGCGACGCCCTGTGCCCTGGAGTTAGAGTCGGGTCCACATATTGATGCTCGGTCTGTACCTTTCCGGCGAAATACGCAGCACCACCCTGGGACATTTGCAGTATAATCGGAGCTTTCTTGTCCCTCGCAGCCTCCAGTGCGGCTACAACGGTGGAAGATGAAGTGACATTCTGATATCATCAGCCAATGCATCAAAGTTCAACTGACAAGGAGGGCATACAATAGCGGGAATTGCGAACCGCTTCTCCTGGCAGTAATTGAAGAGCTATCACATCGACTAGTCAGTACAGCCTCTCTCTAATGCCCATCAATGCGAAGTCCGGTCAAGCTTCACTGTGGTCGGCGGCTGTGGACGGATTGGACCCACTTTGAGCACATCGTCTCCAACAATGACACCCTTCTTCCTGCTCAGGACACTGGTAGCCATCGTTTCTGAGTGTTTGTTGCAACAGATCTGGAGAGTGAAGAGTCTATCAGCACAGTTGACATGTATGTAGATCAAAGGTAGAGCCGGTGTTATTGGTTATTGCACCAGGGCTGCGATAAGAATTTGAGGTGGGGCCGCCGCTCATCCGCCGAGACTGAAAGGTATGTGTGAAGCACAGTCAGCCTCGGGACAGAGTTTCTTACCAGTTCAGCGACCGAGTGGGTAAAGCAAAGTAATATGTATAGTAGTACAGGTGACAGGTGTAGGCAGGATGATTATGATCAATTGAATCGCAGGTGAGGAAATTATGTAGGTAGTGGGGGATCCGCGGGACTTTGTTTCTTGGTGGGGTAACTCTTTGAAAGGACAAAGTACTTACTTAGGTATAAAATACCTTGTACTTGATGGTCGAGGGCGTCGCAAGGGAAGTCGATGAAGCGCTTTTTCCAAGGCCACTTGGGGAGGACGCTGCAACTCATGCTATTGGATTTCATTTTGGCGGCCTCTTTGACCAGGACATCAGTGCGTACGAACATATCAGTGCTCGAGCTGATTCATCTGAGTCTATATTGGGGCAGTAACAGAAGTACTGCTTTCACTGTATTGATTAAGGGGCTTGTGGACCGCTGCGATATCGGGTCAGAGGCGGCTCGATATTCGAGCCAGAAGTCCACCCTGAATGGCGCGTTTCAACGACGTCGATCACAACTCTTCTCTGCTACACACGTCCAACAGTCAGATCTGGTGACTCGCGAATTAATGACCATATGTACTACCGGGCGCCTCAGCCGATGCTGCCAAGCCTCATTCCAAGTGACCAAGAACAAGTAAACAAATCGCCGACCTAGATTTGCCGACCAACCTCCGCGTTTGCGTCCCTACCTACCTTAGGTTTTCAGGTGCCTTGTGCTACGGAGGCTATCTAGCTCGTTCTATACTCCTTCTTCATGGAACAGTGACCGGGCACCAGGACCCAGCCTGGTTGGCACATTTCAAGGCTAAAGGAGGCGAACGCAACGAACTGTCCTTAAATCTGATAATGAACATGAACAGAATTGTCCGCTCAGGCATCAATTCTTCTACCCCTATTCTCCTGCTAGATATCCCAGCCCGTCGAGCACGACATGACATGGGACTCATCGCCTGCCAGCAAACAACACTCCAACAGATAGAGAGTCTGCCACAGCAGCAACCCGCCTTCCCCTCCCTCACTTCCTCATCCCTGCATCTTCGACCATCTTGGTGGTACTCTTCTCATCCGATTCGCTCCTTTCAAGAGAGCCTTGGTTGTCCATGCCCGCCAGGACGCTATCTAGACCAATTTCGTGATTGATCTCGGCCATGCGTTGCGAGTCCTGTCACACACAAGTTAGCAAGAACCCCGGCCCGCATCAAGAAGAGATCAGTTTTACAGCCTCAGCAGTCCCTTCAGACCCGAACAGCACATCCATCTCCTCGAGCGTCAAGCGCTGTCAAACATATTAGCATAGGCGCTTCAACTCGGAATTGCAATCTCGGAAGGCAAGTTCACCTTTGTCTCCGGCACGAAGAACCATATGAACACCCCACCACCGAACGTCAGCATCCCAAAGAAGATGAACGTCCCATACGTGAGCGTCTTCAACATGTCCGGCGTGACCTGGCCAACAATAAAGTTATTCATCCAATTCGAACTCGCGCCTAGCGCCACACCGTACGCCCTGTTGCTCAGCGGCCAGACCTCAGATATCAAGACCCAAGCGCACGGGCCCCAGGAGTATCCGAAGTTGACGACGAACAGCCAGACCATTGCGACGGCGGCCCAACCTGCAGCCTTGTGGCTTGGCCACTGGTGCTGGTTCTTGGCGAAGATGATGGCGATGGTGATGTGGCAGATACCCATCCCCAAAGCTCCATAAAGCATGACTGGTTTCCGGCCAAGCTTATCAATGTAGAGAACGGCAGGAATTGTCGCAATGAACATGGCGATTCCGACGACGCCGGTGGCGAGTAGACTGGTTGTGTTGCTGGACGTGCCGAGTGCATTGAAGATGGATGGCGCATAGTATAGTACTGCGGCATGTCAGTTTCTCCTTTGTCGGGGTGTTAGAATCAAGTTTGGCTTACCTGCATTGATCCCGGTCCATTGCTGGAAGAACATGGTCACTGTCGCGATCATGACACGACGGAACATAGCTTTGGTCTTGAACAGAGATCCGATAGCCACAAATTGAAGTTTGAACGTATGCCAGGGTTTCAGGTCAACAAGATGCGGCCAATGCTGGGCAAGACTGCGCTTCTCAAAAAGTGACTGGGCTTTGATCTCCAAGAATTCGATCTCGATCAACTGGTGGTCTTCCGGTAGCCCTCGTAGACTTGACAGCACTTTGCGGGCAGATGATCCTCGTCCGTGATGCAGGAGCCATCGAGGACTGAATGGCATAAATATCATACCGATGCCAAGTGCGAGTGCAGGGATGAGTTGTAGGCACAGCGGAACGATCCAGGCTGCATCTGATTGCGATGCACCAGTACCACCAATGTTGTTTGTGCCATAGTCGATCCAGAAACTCACCATGATCCCTGCGGTAATGGCTAGTTGTTGTAGGGCGACGAGACTGCCTCGAACCTCGGGCGGTGCGACTTCGGCGTTGTAGGTCGGAACGATTGTCGACATGGAGCCAACAGCCAGACCTTTTCACGCAGGAAGCCAATGTCTGATATGCAAAGAAAGCCGAAAGGACGTACCAGTGATGAAGCGGCCACCTAAGATGCAGGATGGACCTCTGACAACAGCAAGACACTGCACCACCACTCCGATCACGAAGACCACAACGTTGACGAGGATGGCATATTTGCGCGACAGGATTTCGGCCAGAAACCCGCTGTAAAGGCATCCGAACCAGGCACCAAGTTCAAAGATCGACGTGAGCCAGCCTTTCTTTGAGGTGTTCGTTACCGAGTCCCCCATGCCTGTGTGTACATCAGCACGAACCGCTCGAACTTGTGGTGGGGGAAACTCACGCTTGCCAAAAGAAGTCATGGTGAGGATTCCAGAGAAGACGCCCTGATTGTAGCCATAGATGAAGCCGCCAAGGCACGCGAAAGATGCGATGCCAAAAACTTTGATGTTCTTGACCAATGCAAGCGGGCCTGAGGCTCCAGTGAGAGCCTGGCGGCGAGCAAATGCGGCACCATCAATGATGCTGCCTGAACGGACGGCGACCATGACGGATGTTGATTGAATCTGCAGTGTTTGCTGTTCCAGCAATATCGTTGAGTTTTCAAGAAGACAAAAAACTGATGAAGTATCTGCAGGTCAGGCAGATATCGACATGCCCTGCCAGTTTTCACAAATAGTAGCCATGAACAGTTCTAGCTTAATTGTCCAGGACACGGACTTCTCTTTTAGGCTATGGCACACTTGATGCAATCAGTGCCATCATCATCAACCATGATTGGATTGCTCGTGAGAAACATGGTGATCTTGTGTGGGGTAATTGACGATCTAACCATAATCTGAACTCCGTGTCAGGGGTCAGGCTGTAGAGCTACAGGGTGTTGACATGTTGGGTAGAAAGTCACATTTAGGTGCATTAGGAGCTTGGCACAGCGGGATTTGCTGAGAGAGACGTCAGGATTGCTTTTTTTACATGTAGTATAGAGAATATATAGAATTAATTAGCTAAAACTAAGACTGTTGTCCCTCTGTGAGGCGGCCACTGAGGCCTCTGAGACTGCTATGACTGCTTTTCATCACTTATAGACTTTTCACCACCTTGTAGAGCCACTCTGAGCATCAATAATCACTCAGACTCATCAAGATATGCTGATAATAAAGCTGTCAAAGTCATCAGAAATTATTCTGACTCATTTTTTCTAGGCTGGCTGTCAGGCTTTTTCAAAGCTGGTTTTTCGCTTATTTTGCATGCCTTGTTAGCTGTGAACAACCATAGTGGCAGGAACTTAAGAATTTGAACAAAACTTCAGTGATGTGCATTAAGCTTGAAAGCAATTCAATTTTTATGATTTTAGGCTCATTTTGTAGAGAATTGTAAGAGATTTCTAATGATGTAAAAATTATCAAATTTACTCAACAAACAATGAAAATTACACAATATTACAAGTTAAGTCAGGCCTCAATGTTGAGCTCAATAAGTCAAGTTAAGTTTTGAAAGATAAGTTTAATTTAACTTAATAATCATTTTAATTTTTTCTCTGTTGCTTTCTTCATAAGAGACTGAGTAAATAATTAAAGACAACATTAATTAATTTTATTTTTTTAAAAATCTTATACATTCTTAAAAGAGCTAAAATCTGATGAATTAAGTGATTATTAAGACATCACTGATATAGTTAAATAATAAGAAATCTTCATAGTAATATTAGTAACATAACTAAAATCATTGTTCTGCATAATAATGCATTTATAAGCTGAATTTTTAAAGTTAAAAGAGTAATTATAAAGAATTTAATGATTTGTGCAGATCTTTGTATAAAATGTGTACAATTTACAGTATAATTAGTATACATTTAGATATATAGTATATAAAAAAACTTACTGAAAGAATGTAATCTATATAACTTTTAGTTGTTATGTTTTCTTAAATATTCTTATTTTACATGACAAAAACTCTCTTATTATCTCTGTAAATAGCTACTTACATTATTGTATAAAGTCTTCTTTAAAATCTTTAACATAAACAATTCAGCTAATGCTTCTGTTCAAAGTAATAAGTAATTTATAGTTATTGTAAGATCTTTATATGCATAACTAATTTATTTATTTAAATAATTCTGTATCAGTCTTCAATATTTTAATTCTCATGCTTTAAAGCTCATTCTAATTGCTTAACTTTATAAATCTCTGAAAAAAAGAACTTTAACATGACAATACAGTGTTAAAACTTAGAATTAATGAGTACTTAAGTAATAATTCTGTTGCTGCACATCAGATCAAGATGGTGTTTTAGTTTACTGTATGTTATTTAATAAGTAAAAGATAAGAACTTCATAAAATTAATAAGTTAAGTGTAAATAAAAGTATCAATAAGACAACATGCTAAGTTTTAACTTAATGAAAGATCTCAGTCTTATTTGCAATAATATAAAGAATTAACAGTAAGTATTTATATTTAAAATGATTAAATGCATTTATAAATGAACTTAATATTGTTTTAAAGAGTTTTAATAATAACATAGTTCTTATAAGTTATTATGAACTCTTTAGTGTTTCAGAGATAGATTAAATTAATAAATCTTTGTATAAAAGATATGATTTTAAGTCTGAAAATAAGTTAATTAAGTGTATATATAGTAGTAAAGAGTACTTCTTAATCAAAAATAAAGCAATGACTTTCTAGTTATATATATAGATATAGAATGTGATAAAAGTGTTATTATAATATTAGAATTAAAGTAATCATTAAATTAAGTTAAACTTAACTTTTAAAATCTAATTTAACTTATTAGACTCAACATTGAGATCTAACTTAACTTATAATATTGTGTAATTTTTATTGTTTGTTAAGTAATTTTAATAATTTTTACATTATTAAAAATCTCTTACAATTCTTTACAAAATAAGTTTAAAATCATAAAAATCAGATTACTTTTAAGCTTAATGTATACAGCTAAAGCTTTATTCAAATTTTTAAGTTTCTGTTACTATGATTGTTTACAGCTAACAAGACATGTAAAATAAGCAAAAAATTAACTTTAAAAAAGCTTAATGATCAGTTTAATTAGAATATCTTGCTGTTGATTAATTAATGTAATTAAGTCATTATATACATTAATAAATATGACAAAATTATTATCATAATACTAAAACATCTTACTATTAATCAATTTGTTCTATAAAATTTTAAACATCTTAATGACAAATTATATTAACTAGACTCTAAACTAGTCTAGTATATATATATATATTAAGCTCTTAATAAAGAACTTTTATAAAGTATAAATTTTTATTTGCACTTTTAACATAGATTTAGCTTAGATTTAAAGTGTTAATTGTTTATATAAAGTAAAAATAACTAACACTTCAACTTTTGTTTTGTCTGCAGTTTATACTTTTTACACTTCATTTACAGTTAATGAACTCTGAACTGATTACTTTTAAAAGATAATTATATACTAATATTGTAAATTCTAAAGTACAAAAAATTATTTACACTTTGCAAAAGTTCTTTAGTGCACTAAAAGTTTAACTTTTTACCTAATTAGGCTGAGTGCGCAGGTTTTAGATTTCATATATGACATTAGTGCCTGTGAAAGAAACGCAAAAAATAGATTACAAAGTTCAGTTTTGTGATGTATTATTTGTAAGGGTTAGGGCTAATATTATGATTTTATGTAATTTATAATCACATGACTTAGCTCTAAAAAATGATACTCTAATGTCTCAATTTAGCCTAGTGCACATAGAGTTAGTAATAACCTGATTCACAGATTGAGTTAGGTTTTTACAGAGTTATAGATAGTCTTTTTAAACTTAATCTAACTCTATACTCAGTCTATACCTGATGTGTCAACACTCTGTAGATGCTTAAGCTCATTAAAGAACTTTTGCAAAGTGTAAATAATTATTTATACTTTTAGAATAGATTTAGTGAATCAGATTTTTATAAATTCAGCTTTAGACAGAGTTCTGAAGTGTTAGTGATTTTTATAATATAAAAATTATTAATACTTTATTTACACTATGAAACTAGTCTAGTTAGATCTAGCTTAATAGATTATTATGACTTCATACTATAATAAAGACTTAAAAGTTAGACATTAAATTTATATATTAATACTATATCTTTTATACTCTATCATTATACAGATTATTCAATTAATCATATAAATTAATTAAACTTTATAACTTTCACTTTTAAATTTAATTAACTATTAAATTCATTATCTGCAATTACATCATCTTCTTTATCTATCTTTAACATTTTAATACTTATTAATTCTGTTTTAACTACAGTTCTCATCACTTTTATTTATCTTACTATTTCTCTCATCACTTTTATCATCATTCTTATTTACTCTACTACTTTCATTATCATCTTCATTCACTTTACTGTCTCTCTCATCATTCTTATTACTCTCATCATCATCATTATCTCTTATACAGACTTCACAATCATGCATAATTCTCAATTAACAAAGAAGAAAAACACTATTCTGCTATAGATCTGTCTGTAAAAGCAATTAATATATAATGTTCTTAAAAAGAAAATGAAGTTCTGATAGAAAATTAATGTAAAGTTTATCTGTAAAGTAAAGTGATCTTATAACTCTTTAAAGCATCATGTGAAATCATTAATAAAGAAAAGAAAGCAGTATTTAATTAATTTTATTATTGATGATAAAAATTTAGAAATTAATCTCATTAGAGTTCTTAATGTATGAATTGAGATGATGAAAAAAAATAAAGCAAAAAAGTAAGCAAAGAAAAAGACTGCAAAAGAACTGATAAAATAAGAATGTTAAGATAAGAATGTGAAAGATAATCTAATGCTTTAAATGAGTAAAAAAGAAAAGAAAAGACAGTAATTAAAGTTCTTAAATGATTTTGATACAGAAGATAGTGATAATAAAGATTTATTTAATTTATACAGCTTTTCTATTCATTATACTGTTGCATTTTTACAAATTTGCAGCTCATTCATTACTTTATTTATCACTTCATTCATTACTTTATTCATTACTTCATTTACAACTTTCTTTTATAGTCAATTCAGCACTTCAGCAGTCTGCATTAAACTGCAGCAGTAACAGCAAAGATTTATTAAATATTTAAAATAAAATCTTTTGCATACTGAGTTCTCTGCAGTTTAAGTTCTTATCATTATGTTTAAAAGTTATATTTAGTGAGAGAATTCAAGTCAAAATACAGAGATATATGTTATAAAGATAAGAGTAAGAGTTTTAAAGATGAAGATGAGATTGTTGAAGCTTTAAATCAGAATTAATGAGATTAAGTAAAAATGAATAATAGAAAGAAAGATTTTCACTTAAATTGATTAACTGAAAACTTAACTAAATATACAGACAAATTAGATATTAATTATATTAAATAAGTTAAAGAAGAATCTTATTTAAATAGCTGATAGATATGTCTTTAAAGTCAGAGACTTTAAAAGAAATTAATTTTTAGATGCATTATTTTCTTCTAGATACATAAAACAGTTAATAAGTAAGATAGATATTATATAAAAAGCAGCAACAGACTGCTGCTGAAATTAAAGCTAAATGTTAAAGACATTAAATAGTCAGAGATTCTAAATCTGTTTAAATGTTTATTTTACAGCAATTTAAATACTAAAAAGAATCTTATTAAATATTCATTACTATTTATTGAGAGTTTAATCATCTCAATAAAGTCTTATAATATTTTAAAGTTGCTGATAAATCTAATTATTGTATAGATAAAGCTGTAAATGATTATTGCAGACTCAACAAAGATCTTCTTGTATTTAAGACTTTTTCATAATTTAAAGATTATTTATCTTGTTTTTATAAGATTTAGCAATCAATTCAATAAGACTGTTTAGATACACAATATTTTAATATTTAAAGTTATAATGCTTCTTATATCTTAAGTAGAAGAATCATTGATTTTTTATTGACTGATAAGTAACTTAAAATATTTTATTAATAAAGTCTTAAATTATTTTTTCATTCATTCATTCTTTAACTCTCTTGATCACACAGATATATCATTGAAGTCATTAATATTAAAGATTTAGATATTATTAAAGCATTTATCAATATTGAAGATATAGATGCTCAATGATGTTGTTATAAACAGTTAATAAATAGAACTCTGAGTGTTTAAAAAGATTAAAAAGCTGAAAAAATTGTTGTGAAAATGATTGTTAAATTAGAATAAGACATAAAGTTAATTTGAAGAAAGACTGATATTATGTTTATTATAAAATGATGTTAAGCTTCAGAAACAGAAGAAGCTGTTGAATATCTGACATTGTAAATTTATACATTATTGTTAAACAATTATACTGTAAATATTTGAATACTTTACTGCATATAATGATGCTGTGTTTTGTCATTCATATCATTAAGTTGAAATTCAAAGAAATTATACTTCATCAAAGCTATATATTGATGTTACAACTGATTGTTGAAGATCTTAAGATGCACTATAATAAGCTTAATAAGTAGAGCAACAAGCAATGAGTTATTCATGTTGTGATGACAGTGAGATAAAGTGATATATTAAGATAGAGAGTTTAAGTGATGAGATTACATGTTAGATGTTTACAGATTTTTATATTGTCTCATTAAGTTTAGTGACTGAAAGAATCAATATTCTGGCTGAAAGTGCAAATTCACTTGAAGTGTAAATAATTATTTACACTTTGCAAAAGTTCTCTATTCTGGAAGCTCATTGTTATTTGCAAGTTCTGTCATACAGAAGTCAGCTGTTGTGTGCTTGCATGAAACTCTCTGAGTGGCTCACCAGTGAACATATATTCATCAAAGAATGCTTGAGCATCAAACTCTAGCTGCCTGTTGTCGGGGAATTCGGTAGAGAAAGCTGCCAAGGCGGCATCCATGTCTGAATTGTTCACGGCATCGGCAGATGTATGTTTGTCCTGGTGGAATCATTAGCATAACCTCTTGTGGTGGAGTGACAATGACTTTTGAGATCCGCTAACCAACAACAAGTACTTACTTGTTTTGACCTCCTCTTAGGCTCATCTCGACCGTACAGGTTGTGGAGGCGGATGAATGTGCTTATTGAGTCACTAACGATGCTCAAGTCGACGTCTCTCAGGCCCTGCTCCCGCTGGTCAAGTACGGCATCTACCCATCCAGCACCAGCATAGTACCGAGCCATGTCCTTTATAGCCTGCCGAAGAAACTGGTAATTGGTCTTCGCAATTAGTGCAAGATATGATCGTGTGGACTCTGCTCCTGGATTGGAAAACATCTGTGGAGTGGAGACATCGTCGTAGCCCTCAATATGGAATACTATTGATGGCGAAGAGTGGTGTGGTATAGGGAAGGAGGACGCCTGATGCATCGCAGTACTTGCGTCATAACCCCGTTGCTGCAGTATCAAGACATCCTGTACGTATGCACAAGCTGCGTGGAAAAAGGGTTGGTTTAAGAAGAAGCTCGTTAGCAGCGCACGACTGCTGATGAATTTTGCGAACGTGAGCATATCGACAATCGACCTGATGGCAGTACGATACTGTTCATCATTGGTCCTGTTGTCTGTAACATGAGTACCTGCTCTAGTAGTACTTGCTTCGCGATTGACATCGCTGTTAGTGGATGATTGTGCGGTCTCCAGTGGCGTCCTTTGCGTCGGGGCAAAGCTATCTTGTGTGAGGAAAGCCACTTGTAGATGGAAGAAGAGGTGCATAACAAGGTAGGGTCCAGCTTCCCCTGATTCAACCGCCATGCGATAATAGATTGCACCAAATCGTAAGCCAGATGGCAGTACTTCGTACAACGTTATGATCTCGCGCTTCACTCGCTGCAGACGCTCCTGGCGACGCGCACGTTCTGCTGCATCCTGGCCTAGACCATTATAAGAATCGATGTTGAGGTTCTCCAGTGACTGTGCATATAACAGCATCAATCTGACCATGTTGGGAAATGACCTCGGACGTATCGTACCAGGCATCGCTCCAGGGCCTGCTTGTATGATTGAGATGTCTCTATCTTCCGGTAGTCGCACACGCACTTCGTGTTGCTTGACGCTAGGCACTCGTCCAGTGCCACTCGACAAACACGTGTCCTGGACAACGATGCACCAAAAGAGAACAACTTGTGAGGATTCCTCGAATGTCTCTGTCGTGACAAGGGTCGTGGGTGACCTGCGATCAGGCGTTTCATATACTTCCGCCGCCCGCCCTCCTTCCGCATGAGATCTACTTATTCCTGTGCCGACGAATGAAGACTGCCGATGGAGGCCAACTTCTTGAGCCATCCTGAGAGACATTCCAGTGAACATCCAGAGGCCTGCTTTAGGGTCAGCGCGTTGTTCTTTTGGTGGATGTACCACTATGATCAGCAATGTTTAGCATACCTGCCTCATTGTTGTCTCCAAAATCCGCCCACGAAAGCAATAGCAATCCAGCAATGACATCACAGGAAGGGATGTTCAGCAACGGCATCAGCAGCTCTTTTGCACGCTCCAGGAATGGAAGACACAATTCCCAGCTTTCTCTTTTGCCCCCGTTCGCCTTGGGATGAAGATATTTGTCGAACACCTCTTGAGGACAGAATCGGGCGGAAAGCGCAGATACTGTGCAGATCAGAAACTCCGAGGCTCCCCCGCACTCGATGAGCTGTTCGAGGTAAGCTCGATTCAGAAAGCAGAAGTTATCGTTGTAGTTCTCAAAAAAGGAGTCCAGCAAATGTGGCAGTAGCTTTTCGCAAGGTAAGCCTGTAGTGGTGTCGAAAACAGAAAGAGGCCCGTCAGTTATCTGATCGAATTGGATTCTACCATCTTTAGGCTGCGATGAAGACGAAGCGAAATTATCTTCGGTCAGACCAGCACGACTTCTCTTGACCTTGAGTGAGATCTTCTTGTGTCCTGGAGCAATTGCGGTTGCGCCTAGGTGTCGAGCATACTGGACTGTTGTGTAGGCCAGTTGTTCCCGAGGTTTGTCAGCAAGTGGAGTGCTAAGAGCGTCATTTGAGGCCTCCGTCACACCCTCATAGCTGCCAGAGTCAGTCTCCGGCTGTGGGACTGTATCTTGAAAGGGTCCCTGGGTCCATGCATTGAGCGGATGATGCGAAGTAGAACTTGGGTCTTGCAAGGCAGTCCTTTGCTGTACATCGTATCTTGATTCATCGTAGTTGCGAGTTCCGCTTGGAGTCTCCTTGCCTTGCCCGTGATTCCCAAAGAGTACCGGATTCGAGCCTCTCGCATCTTCTGCTGAGGACCTCAACCTTTTCCGCCGGTCTGATGGCCACACGCAGGCCCTTTCCACCTTGCGACAATGGCTACATGGTTTGGACATCGAGTCGGCTGTTTCTGAGCTTGGAACTCCATTCTGACAACGGATCTTGAGTTTCCTGCACGGATCGCATGCAATACTTGAAAGCTTCTTCCTTTTCAGTCTAGAAGAGGGGCTTCCTTCAAAGTCATTGACCGTACTTATCGATATTGATTCCATATGGACAGCTCTGTTTCGTCAGGGCATTGGAATGCATGATCTCTAGTGCCGGCGGAGACAACCTAGAAGTGTACGGAGTGTATGGGAAACGAAATGGAATAAAGATGCTACATTGTCCTGGTGGGAAGTGAGTTCAGGGCAGATTTACTTTTCTTGGCACAATAAGCGCCAACAGCATTTTCTCAAGAGCCGCAGGTACAGCGGCCATCTTCATGAAACTAACCACCCTTCACCAATAGGCCAAGATCTATTCCAGTTGCGATCTTGACGCACAGGCCACTCATCATTAGTGGTAAGATAGCGTGGTTGAATCATGAAGAAAGACGTCCTCATTGCAATCACTGCACTACTAGACTCCGCAACCAGGGCAATGAAGGTTCAAAGCAAGGCAAAACTCACAGCTGTCATAACTGCTTCATGGCTTCCATCAATTCGGGATACAGTACCTGTGGATAGACTCACTATGCATCATACAAGATTTGCAAACAGATTGGGAGCAAGAGTCTGCATTTATGGACAGCACCTATGCCTCGTGCTACCTCAACATTGCTGCAAGGGGTGCAGCAAGCGCTGAAGTTGGCTGTTTCATTCAAAGGGAAGCAGACCTGAGGCCTGCCGTCTTGAGTACAGATTGGCGCATGGTGCGGCCACAGGATCCATGTATGTGAGGTCACCGGCCTTTCGGGCGGAAATGGTCAGCAAGACACCTTGGATAGGCGAGCGTGGGTCTTGCAAGAACGCCTTCTTTCGCTGCGTATTTTGTATTTTGGGTCTCAGCAGATGTACTGGGAGTGTGCCGAGGCCGCTTTACGTCAGGACGGCAAGCACTATGATGCTTCTACGGATGTACTGAGAGTGACTGCTTTCAAGCCATATCTTGACGTTCATGCAGTCATTCCCGGACATCATGGGCAAACCCAGGCATTCAAGTACCTGCAATGGTACGAAATAGTCGCCGAGTACACAAACTGGGGCTTGACTTTCGACTCGGACAAGCTACCTGCCATCTCAGGCATAGCAAAGGCCTTCAAATCGCAGATTGAATCCATGTACATCGCAGGCATATGGCAGGAGGACTTTATCGCAGGACTCCACTGGTTTGTGACTGACCCAAGCAACTTTATTTCTCACACGCTGCCATCCTGGGCATGGGCGTCATTGAATGGTCATGTACGCTTTGCGCGTTATGCAAAGGAGCCGCGGGAGATCTATGAGGGCTGTTGCAAAGTGATCGATATGACTTACCAACATGTAGGGCTTAATCCATACGGCGATAATACCGGCGCTCAGTTGCGGATTCAAGGCCAGCTCATTCAAGTGACCTACCATCCAGGAGCTGCACTTGAAGGGTCTCTTTTTAGGTCTGTATGGACGCTGGATGGCAGAGCAGTCGGTAATGTTAAATTTGACAAAGCTTCCCAGCAAAAAGGGTACACATTCTCATGTCTTCTTGTGCAGGGTGGTGAACATTGTTCGGTGACATTGGCCTTGGAGCCATCAATGGATCCACCCCGTTATTATGAACGAATTGGCTACGTTGGTGTACAATCATTTCCTTTGGGCAGTGATGGAAGAGCCCCATTCTGGGAATGTGGACCTCAGACAATAGTAATCTTATAAATCTTATGAAACAACCACAATGTTACTGAACTCTCCTTACCTTGAGCATATGAACTCACCACATTAGAAGGTTGAGCATTCACTCATTATCAAGTGTCTCCTCCTTGACCTCCTCAACCGCCTCAACCTCCTCGATATCTGCCCCCACGGCGTCCCTTCGCCCAATAGTGCGCCGATGCAAAACTCAAGCTTTCCGTTCAGCATCGGAATGTTGATTGCGTCTTCCGTCATTATGCTATTGCTATAGGTGTACTAGGGGATTGAACATTCCAGCAAATCATTTCAATCCTGGTGGGCGTGTATATATTATTATGGCATAAACACCTGAAGCAGGCGTTGATAGCGTCGCAGTTGTGTGAAGGACATACGAACATTCTATTTTGAAATTGTACATCTATGGAGATAGCCTATGTACTTCATGGTCGCCGCTGGAATCTTTATCTAGCTCATAGAATAACAGATAGACCTCCCTTTGCATACTGAGGACGTCACTGGTTCTGCATTCCTTGATCTTTTCGTCGCTGATACGCCACCATCGGTCATTCGGCTTCTTCTTGCGGCCAAACCGCGATGCCTCGCTAAGGCTACTGGCGACTTTACTCGACGTTGTCTTCACGGGCGCCTGAGATGCTGGCCTTGCAGCCGATGATGCCCTTGGCTGAGACGTGTGACCATTCGAGGAGGTAGAAGGCCTGGTCGACGACAGCGAGGAGGATGAGATGGAATGTGATGATGATATGGAGGACGAAGGTCGTAGTTCCGGGAGCTCAGGTGTTGCTGTACTGCTACGCGGATTGGGGCTTGAGACTGGGATTTGAGGACTAGATGCTGCGGACGAGGCCGTCGGAGTGGAGTATGCCCCAGTGGGTCTGACGACGTTGGGCGTGGAGTATGGTGGATACAGATTCTGCCTTCGAAAAGTCTCATAATGTCCGCTGTTGTGGCTTCCTCTGTGTGTTACAACCCCGAGCAGCTTATATTGTCTGCGATCCAATAGGCCACCTAAGGGAAGTTGCTCGGGGAAGCTGACCTTTGCAGCGTTCTTCGTAGAGGCACTTTGAGGATCGAATATGGACCGCGACAAGTGTATGGCCATGATCTTGGGGAACGAGGTGATCTCCATGTGCTTCGCTATTCGCCGCTTTGGAGCGAGCTTGATATCGGGCAGATCGACCCCCTCAGGTGGTTTCTCTGGATCGTCCTTTATGGCCGATCGGATCTTGTTGATATCATTCCCGAGATTGGCCCGACTGGCCGTAGATGCTGCTCTCGTTAGCTGGTCTAATCGAACGTCAAGAGCATGTTCCAAGCGACAACGATCGCATTTATAATCGTCAATGTATTCGGTCTTGAGCAAACTGTCAAAGCAGTTACTCAGCGTCGTCGAACTTTGCTGTGGTACGTGCAACGTCAACGTGACAAAAGTACTTGAATTTGCTTTTGTCTTGAAGTGACAGGCTTGGCATTCGATTTGCGAGATCATCTTGCCCTCGAGCGGAAACCCATCTTCCTCGCCCGAGTTTTCCAACTCTGCGCCGTCCACCTTTCGACCTTCTGACGCCGGTACGGTTATACTCCTACTTGACAGATCTGAGCAATGCGTGGCTCCTTCTTCTACATCGTTCAGCAGATCTTGCGGAGGTACAAGTACAACAGAGTCGCCTTCAATCAGGGCCTGCCGGGCTCTTAGCCTTGCTTTGCGCCCTGCGTGATACTCGTCGCTCAATCTTTCAGCCACGACTTGCAGAAACTCTTGCGCATCTTGCTGTTGCCTACTGATACGTGTCCGAAACGCATCTTCTAGTGCGACCACGAAACCAACGGCGGATATAGTCTTCTTGTAAATGGGTCTCTCATTCAAGCCATCCAAGACTTGCTTCAACGCCTGTGTGACATGCCCGCATTGTAAGCCTTCAAGCTTTCGTTGATCGAGACGTCGCCCATACTCGTCGAATTCGCTTCCGGGAACATATATGTCTGGGCCGTCAAGCTTTCTCCGATGAAGCTCTCGGATCAGGTATGTCCGTAGGTCCCCGAGCCCAGCCAACGCTTGCAGCACCGAGTTTATAAAGCAGTCGTTCGCGGGATTTGATAGGCCTACCACGCCCTTTCTTCGTGTACTAGTCGAGCTGTTGGAAGACTCTCCATCGAGAAAGAAGGTGGGACCGAACACGTAGACGAGTGTAGCGGCTGCAAGTGATGCGCCGGCGGCGTAAGTGGCTATGACCAAGGGTCTTTCGGGCATGGCGGAACACCAGGGCTATCGGAGTGCCATCGATGGGGTTGTATAGTATCATGAACACATGAGGGCAAGCACGATTATGTCCAGGTGTTCCGGTGAGTCTTTCCCACGCATAGGCAACGGTCTAAGCTGAAGGCAATGGAAGAAAGTTCACACTGAAGATGATGAGGTCTCTGATCCTGACTATATTGCTAGGATGAGGGGAAGAGATCGGATCCGCCCTGCGGGACACGTTCTGCCGTGGGCGGTGAAGATGGAACGCTAGGGGGTGATGAGTAAGGTAAGTAGAGCAGATGCGATCAGGGCAGATCTCTTACATCGACCTTGAGTTCAACAACAGCCCAGAACAATACGAACCAGGTCTCTGAAAAACGATGGCATTACGGCTTGTTCCCTTGCGCACATTTTGGAATCCGGAACACGCAAAAACTGCCCTCAGATCAAGTTCTGACCCTTTGCAAAGATTCATCTGTCAGCAACGACGGGGAAAGAAGAGTTTCACTAAATCATCATTGGTCAAGGTCAAGCTTCTGGAGGACATTCCCAAGTATGGCCGACGAGGTATGTTCCTCCCAAGAACACGAGTTGTACCTATCTGGCCGACTGACTGGCTATGTAGGCGCGATAGTGCCCGTTGCGACAGGCCGCATGCGCAATGAGTGGTATCCTAGACGCAAGGCAGACTACATGACCGATGCACATCTTCGCAACTCGAGGCTGCGAGACGTTTCAGTAGAAAGAGATTTCAACTTCCGGCCTGATCTTCGAGGCGCAAACCCCGAACCAGATGTACCGGACAGTGGTAGCGTCATTGACATGCAATCCCAACTTCTTGCAGTGTGTCCCCAATTGATCCCTTGCTTGGTCGTCAGCTACTAAAGTCATGCAAGCCTCAACGCGCCACAGAACTCATATCAGATCTCCTCCCCACAGTAATCGATTTCTACCGGGTCCCAATCCCTAACCCTTCGACCGAAAAGCCTCAAGAAACATACACAGGAAACTCGGGACGGGCAATAAACACTGCTGCTTCCGATCTCGCTGCTGCGTCCGAACCAATCCCCGAGGTTGCACCAGTGGCTATCTACGGCTCCGTGTCAACCCAAGACGTCGTCTCCGCCATCAAGGCTGTCTTGGCGTCAGACAATGACGGTGTCCGAGTGGTGCTGGGGCCGGAAGACGTGAGCTTCGTCCAATCTACAGAGTCGGAAGGAAGCAACGATATAGACCGAGTGAAAGTGCTTGGAGAATTCGAAATCGCAATCACTGCCAAAGGAGGAAGTCCTGTGTCAAGGACGGTTAGGGTCCATGCACAAGAGGCAGAATCTTGACCCCTTGAGATTTTTGACTTGGCAACAATATCCAGGAGTGTCAGCATAGTTTCTCTGCTGGTCGCAGGCGTGGTCGTCGTTGTTGAATTGAACGCTAAGGGCTGGTGTTGATATATTCACTTGTTATCCATGATCTGCGAGATTTTGAATTCATCCTCCGAATGCTCCCAATGGACTGAACACAAGAATGCTCCGTTGTTATAGCGTTCGTTGTCTGTCGAATCATTCAATAGCAAAGGGCTATCGGCGATTCGGAGAGGCACAGCTACCCATTGGCATTGCTAACCAGACCTCGGATCAACATGACAGGCGTCGCGGGAATGTCCTCGATCTATATAAAAATAAGACCCAATGCAAACTACCCATGTACCACCTCAGTGCTGAGTCTCGGCCATGGGGATCAATCCCTTAGGGCTAGAGAGTCATCGTCTCCGTCTATAATATAGGGCACTGATTGTAGCTCGCCACATTTGCATACCTACCATTCCCGTCAATATCGAGACAAGACACCTCTGCAATCAGTTATCTAAGGCCTGGTAGAGTTTAAGGAGTGAGGTCGGCGATATGCCTAGGCAAGGGTAATTGATAATGTTACCTCCTGAAAGTGAGGATGGGATGGGGGCTTTTGCGTCAGACCTTACCTTAGCAAATGTATGTTAAGGTTCTCAACTTTGTGCTCTCGCATACCCGGACCACCTCTTTTCGCACCGCTCTCACCCAGCTAGTCCACAAAGCATACAGGATGGCAGAAGCTGAGATGAGCTATCACACCTGAGAAGAGCACTTCATCGCATGAGGATTGCACACCAAACTGTTGAAGAAGACAGGCCTGTCATACTATCTCAAACACATATTTCACTCACATGACAGACAGTTGCATATCATACAAGAAGACTTGATACTCTTGCTGATTCCACTTAGAATGATTAACTTCATCAATTCACTTCTTGTCATGAGTTACACTCATAATAAAAGTCTTATGATCTAGTCACTGACTAAGACTCTAAGACAAAAATATTACAGTTATAATCAGTAAGCAGTTATGTAGTAGCCAGAGATATACAGACATAGTGAATATGTAAGTATAGAACATTAAGAATAAAGTAATCATTAAGTTAAATTAATCTGACCTGACTTAAACAGAGCTTTCAGGTCAGATTAAATCAGGCTTTAATTGTTAACTTAAGAATTTAAGTTAAACTTTAACATTAAAGCTTAATTTAACTTAGAAGCTCTGTTTAAATTTTAAGAATTCTGAGACTGATTAGTAAGTAAAGTAATTATTAAGTTAAGTTAAACTTAACTTTTAAAATTTAATCTGACTTGTTAAACTCAATATTAAATAAAGTAACTGTCAAGTCAAATTAATCTAACTTAACTTAAATAAAGCTTTCAGATCAGATTAAGTTAAGCTTTAATTATTAATTTAAGAATTTAAGTTAAATTTAAACATTAAAGCTTAACTTAACTTAGAAGCTTTATTTAAGTTTTAAGAATTTTAACATCATTTTTTTCTGATAGACTGCTCAGTCTATCAGTTTTTTGTATGTGTTTTTTATTTTTAAAATACACAAAGTACTCAGCCTATTAGTTTTTAAAATACTCACTGATAGTTTATTACTATGTGTCAGCAAAATCAATTCAGTTTATATATAAATTTAAGATTATTTTAATGCAAATTTAGTTTTCTCAGTCAGATCTTACTGAGTCACTAATGATCAATTTCTCATTAAATATACATAAACACTCACAAGAAATCAAGTTCATTTTAAACATTCAGACTAATTTTACATCTTATATTATTAATTATTCATTATAAATTGAGTTTATTTTACATATTAAATACATTACAGCTTACAATTCTAAAGTTTATATCAGCATCTTAATGTAGTGTTTTCATCAATTTATTAATATTCATTATCTTATTTAACTTACAAAGATTCATCATCTTTTTCTTTTCATTTTCTTCAGCATCATAATCACTAATCTACATTAATTCTTATACAATAATGTTTCTTAATAATCTTCTTTACAACATAATAATTACATTCATTATGTGTAATTAGTCTGTACACATAAAGAAGATAAAATCATCTATAAGATTTAAAATCTAGATGTTTTCTACTTTTCTTAATTAAAATAATGAATGCTTGCTGATGACTGTTAAGATTGTAAGAAATGAACTTATATAAGATTATTATTTAATGTTGCTGACAAAACTATAACAATAATAAGTTAATGCATTGTGCTTTTTCTATTTAAGTTATCTCATTGTGTAAAAAAGAGTCATAAATTATAACTGTAATCAAGAAGTCTTACATTTTTAATGTAAACTGCAGCACAAAAAAAAAGCTAGCTCTTTAAAGAAATTGCAATCTTTCTTTTTTAAAGAAGTGCTCAGTTTGTATCTGTATAGCTAAAATTACTTTCATCATCACTACATTTAATGATAATTTTCACATTTCTTACTTTTTTCTTTTAAAAACTTTAAAATCAAATAGTTATACATCATTAAGTCTTACATTACACTTTTTATCAGCTACTTTCAATAACAATATCTTTCTCTTTCAGTTCTTTATTACTTAACTATACTTAAAAACTTATTATCTGCACTTTCTATTTAAGTAATGTGTCTTCATCATTGCTGACAGCTCATCTTATAAATCATTATAAGAAAATTTATATGCTTAAAATGCATAAACAATTTATAATTATCATTATCATCAATACTTTATTTTTATTCTTAATTAAGTCTCTTAATTATGCTGCCATTCAAGAAACTGAGAAGCATAAATACTATAAAGATCTTTAGCTTTATAAAGACAGTCTTTAGTGTTTAATGCTTAACTGTAATTATTGTAGTAGAATTTTTAGTTTTATGTTTAAACATTAATTAAATTTTTACTTATCATTAAAAAGAACAGTTTTATCTTAATATTGCAGCTCTGTCTTCTATTAGGTGTTGTTTACAGATAATTTAAATCATTACTTCATTATTACTTCTTTTTTAACAAGTTATGTTATAATGTTCTTTTAACACTATCTCTTCCTGATAGGCTGCTCAGCCTATCAGTTTTTTGTATGTGTTTATTATTTTTAAAATACACAAAGTGCTCAGCCTATCAGTTTTTAAAATACTCACTGGTAGCCTGATTTAAATCAGTGAAGATGAACACTTTTCTGCAGTTTTTGATTTTTGTCTGAATAAATGAGTGATTTCACACACTGTGATGCAAAAATCATTGAAAAATATCAATAAACAACAAAGTTATGAATTTTCTTTGTCTTAATTAAATTTTGTATGTGTAATTTTTGTGAAAAAACTGGTAGGCTGGGTCTCAATTGATGATTATGACACTTTTGTTAACGCAATTTTTTTTGTGAAAATATAAACACAATTTAACATTATAT
>JAABUJ010000841.1_pt1 | contig 53034 bp, 47 predicted proteins | sample 5559131 | NCBI WGS metagenome assembly JAABUJ01 (sample SAMN10711875, study PRJNA513366) | rock metagenome | isolation source: Antarctica rocks | place: Antarctica: Victoria Land, Mt New Zealand nord | collected 2016-01-07
CTTGCGTTTAAGCAGACGATCGACCAAATTGTCAAAGAACGCGGCGGACCCGGAGGTTCGACGCTTTCGGCCGGAGCAGCCCACCCTCAAGAGGGGGATAGCTCCGGCCGCATGGTCCCATTCGATGCAGATTTGACGAACGACCCGGGTGGGCCGTTGTTCCCTCCGTGATCTCAGGAAGCCTTGTCGCTGGCGACTCGTCCGGTGCGTCTCGCGTCGGCGTCATCACCAGCGACAATGGTCATGTTACCGGAAAAATTCTTGGGGTCAATGACCCGCTCGTTTTTTTGTTACGAGTCTCGAAACCTCCTCACCCAGCAATATCCGCCTGTAAAACGGCATCATATGATTAATTTTTTAGATGAAATACCATTTATGTCTTGATGCTATTTTCAGAGTTATCGGCTTGGCGGCCTTGAACTCATGTCAATTTTTGGCCTGGATTTAGCCATTTTCTCCTGCGTCATCAAGCTTGCCGGTCCTTGCCCTCGGTTCATCGCTCCGATAAACTACCGGGCTCGACCCTTCCTCTTTGGACCACCGATCACGCGACGGAGATTCTGCCGTGGCCTCACGATGCGTCTTCATCGGGATCTGGGCGGGATTCTTGTTCGGGTTTGCTCCGGGCTGCGGCGGTCCGTCCGAGGAGGCGGGGCGGGCGTCCAAGGCTCCCTCGGAGGGCGTGCGGTTTGTCGCCTTTGACGCGAGCACTCGCCTGCTGGAAGCTCTGGAGGAGGGTCAGCTTCAGGGGACGGTGGTTCAGAATCCATTCCGGATGGGGAATCTCGGCGTCCGGACGCTGGTCGATCGGTTGGAAAAGCGGCCGGTCGAGGCCAAGATCACGACGGGGGAGACCCTCGTCACCCCCGAAAATCTGAAGGACCCCGAGGTCGCTTCGATCCTGCATCCGCCCAGGGCCGACGGTCGGGCCGACGCCGGCGGGGGGACGAAATCGAAGAAGTGGCGGGTGATGGTGATCCCCAAGGGGACGACCCACGAGTTCTGGCAATCGGTCCACGCGGGGGCGTCCAAGGCGGCCGAGGAGCTGGGGAACGTCGAGATCCTCTGGCAAGGCCCGGGGCGGGAGGACGACCGGACGGAGCAGATCAAGCTGGTCCAGAACGCGGTGGCCACCGGGGTCGATGGGATCGTCCTGGCGCCGCTGGACGCCCGGGCGCTGGTCGAGCCGGTGGAGCAGGCGATTGCCAAGGGGATCGCGGTGGTCATCATCGACTCGGCGCTGGAGTCGGACAAGGTCGCCAGCTTCGTCGCGACCGACAATTACCGGGGTGGCGTGCTGGCGGGCAAGCGGATGGGGGAGCTGCTCAAGGGGGAAGGGCGGGTGATCCTCCTCCGCTATGCGGTGGGCTCGGCCAGCACGGACGAGCGTGAGAAGGGGTTCGTCGACACAATGAAGAAGGAATTCCCCAAGGTGGTCTTTGTGTCGGACGATCAGTACGCCGGGGCGACCTCGGACCTGGCCCAGCAGAAGGCGCAGAACCTCCTGACTCGATTCCGAGGGAAATTCGACGGGGTCTTCTGCCCCAATGAGTCGAGCGCGGTGGGAATGCTCCGGGCCCTGGAGGGGGCCGGCCTGCTGGCGAGGAAGCGATGAGCCGCCCGTTGCTGGCGATGTCCGACGTGACCAAGAGCTTCGGGGCCAGCCGGGCGCTGGACGGTGTGTCGATCGAGCTGGAAGCGGGCGAGGTCCTGGCGCTGCTCGGCGAGAACGGCGCGGGCAAGAGCACGCTGATGAAGGTCCTGAGCGGGGCGTACCAACCCGACTCGGGATCGATGACGCTCGCCGGGCTCCCGTATGCCCCCAAGGGGCCGCGGGACGCCCTGTCCCTGGGCGTGGCGATGATCTACCAGGAGTTGACCATCGCCCCGCACCTGACGGTCGAGGCGAACGTGATTCTGGGCCAGGAGCGGACGGTCCTGGGGATGGTCCGGTCGTCGGAGCATCGCCGGATCGTGACCGAGGCGCTGGCGAGACTCGGTCATCCGGACCTCCGGCTGGATGCCAAGGCGGGGACCTTGAGCGTCGGGGCCCGACAACTGATCGAGGTGGCCCGGGCCCTGGTCTCGAATGCCCGGGTGATCGTCTTTGACGAGCCGACCAGCTCGCTGACCGAGCGGGATTCGGCCCGGCTCTTCGAGGTGATCGGGCGACTCCGGGAGCGGGGGCTGGCGATCGTCTATATCAGCCACTTCCTGGAGGAGGTCCGCCGGGTCGCGCAGCGGTACGTGGTCCTCCGTGACGGGAAGTCGGTCGCCTCGGGACGGCTGGAGGGGACCCCGATGACGGAGATCATCGCCCAAATGATCGGGCGCGACCTGAACGAGCTGTTCCCGAAGATCCCGCGAAAGGCCGGCGAGCCGGTCCTCGACCTGACCGGGCTCTCGGGGCGGAAGCTGCCGAGGCGGGCCGACCTGGTCCTCCGGCGGGGCGAGGTCCTGGGGATCGCCGGGCTCGTCGGCGCGGGGCGGACCGAGTTGCTCCGGGTGGTCTTCGGGCTGGACGCGGTGAAGGCGGGTCAGGTCCGCGTCAAGGGGACGCTCGAACCCCGGCCGAGCCCCGGCCGACAGATCGCCCGAGGTCTGGGACTTCTCAGCGAGGACCGCAAGGGGGAGGGGCTGGCGCTCTCGCGATCGATCGAGGACAACCTGACCTATCCGGCCCTTGGTCGCCACGCCCGATGGGGCTGGCTCGACCGGAAGGGGCGACGCTCCGAGGCAGTCCGGTGGATGGAGACGCTCCGGGTCAAGGCGGCCGGGCCGGGTCAGGTGGTCGGGGCGCTCTCGGGCGGGAACCAGCAGAAGGTGGCCCTGGCCCGGCTGCTCCACCAGGACGCCGACGTCCTGCTCCTGGACGAGCCGACCCGGGGGATCGACGTCGGCTCCAAGGCGGAAATCTACCGGCTGATCGGCGAGCTGGCCGCCGGGGGCAAGGCCGTGCTGATGGTCAGCTCCTACCTGCCCGAGTTGATGGGAATCTGCGACCGGATCGCCGTCATGGCCCGGGGAACCCTCAGCGAGGCCCGGCCGGTCGAGCGCTGGACGGAGCACGCCATCATGGACCTGGCGACCGGGAGCTGAAGGCTTCGAGGGCGGGGTCGGCCCCGACAATCGGGTCTCACCGGAGTTTCTGGTGGTGCCACGCCCTCCAAGAGAGCGAAACCCCAAGAATCCACGGTCAGACCTCGACAATCGGCGACGGGTGGCGTCGGGCGCTGGTGCCGGCGGGCCGGTTCGGCGATGCTCGGGGGAGTGGGGTTGAGGGACGGTCGAGGGGGGACGGGCCGTGAATCGGGGCGAGGGCGTGGATGAGGCGGGTCCGAAGCCGGCGGGGTTGCGGCTCGGGGGGACCCTGGGTTGGATCTGGACGGTCCTGGGCCCGTTCTTCGGGCTCTTGCTGATCGCCGGGCTGTTCGCCGGGCTGACGCGCGACTCGGGGTCGTTCATGACCGCGTACAACTGGCGGACAATCGCCGTGCAGACGGTGATCGTCGGGACCGCGGCGCTGGGGATGACCCTGATCATGATCGCCGGCGGGATCGACCTCTCGGTCGGTTCGGCGGTGGCCCTGGTGACGGTGGTCGTGGCGATCCTGGTCCGCGATTACCACCTCCCGGTCCTCGGGGCGCTGGGCCTCGGGGTCCTCCTGGGCGGCGGCTGTGGGCTCCTCAACGGCGGGCTGATCTCGGGGCTGGTCGTGGTCCCGTTCATCATCACGCTGGGGAGCCTGAAGGTCTTCCGGGGGGCGGCGAAGTGGCTCTCCGACAGCACGCCGGTCTACATCCCGGGCAAGGCGAAGGGATGGTGGTTCCACCAGGTGATGGCGGTCGAGCGGCCTGCGCCGGACTGGGCGTCGCGGATTCCGGGCCGCGTCGGCGAGGTCGTTCGCGAGCTGTCCATGCTGGCGCCGGGCTGCTGGCTCTTGCTGGCCTTGAGTGTCCTGGTGGCGCTGATGCTCCGGTCGAGCTTGCTGGGACGGCACGCCTACGCGATCGGCTCGAACGAGGCGACCGCTCGGCTCTGCGGGATCGGCGTCTGGCGGGTCAAGCTGGCCGTCTACGGACTGGCGGGCCTGATGACCGGCCTGGCCGGCGGGCTCCAGTTCCTCTTCCTCGACGGGACCGGCGACCCGACCACCGCCGACGGCCTGGAACTCCAGGTGATCGCGGCCGTCGTCATCGGCGGCGGGAGCCTCTCCGGCGGCGAGGGGACCGTCCTCGGGACCCTGATCGGCTGCCTGATCATGTCCGTCCTGAACAACGGCTGCGTCCACGCCGGGATCCCCAACGCCAGCCAGGACGTCATTATCGGCGCCATCATCGTGGCCGCCGTCGCCCTCGACCGGTTCCGTCGGCGGGTGGCGTTCTGATCGAGGGACCAGATCTCGGATTACCGAAGAAATGCCTACCGACGAGGGCCGCCCTCATTTCGCGATGGCATACCCCTCCGGGAGCGCCTTGAGGTACGGGCCAACCAGTTCCTCGAACGTCTCCGGAGGCTTGCCGCGCTCCCTCTCGTGGAGCTTGTTGGCGAGGGCGATGACGAGTCGGGCCTGCGTGGCTCGCTCGCGGGCGAGGGCGGCGTTGACGGCGCCATAGACCGGCAGGCACATCTCGGCATAGATCGTGGTCCGGCACCATCGCTCGATCGCTTCGGGCGGGAGGGCCCGCGCCGAGGCGGGCGATGTGGCATCGGGCTCGTAGAATTCGAGGTCCGGGGCCGCCGGGCCGGCGGGCGTGGCCGGGAATTTTGCCACCGGCGGCCGCCTCGACGCCGGGAGGTCACAGTAGGCGAGCCAGTTGGCGACGATCAGGCGGAACACCCGGCGGCTCCGCTCGGGCTCCGTCTTCCAGGCCCGTTTGACCTGGAAGACGGCCTTGCCGAAGCTCGTCCCCGTTCCCTCGGGCGGCGGACTCACGATCGTGGCCGGATCGCTCGAGGCCGGGTCGTTGACCGTATTGTTGAACATTAGATACTCACACTTGATCATGTCCGAGTTAGCCGGGGTCAAGGCGTCAATCGCCTGGGCGGCGTCGAGGGCGATCCGGAGTGACGACGTGGTGACCTGAGAATTCGCGGCCCAACTCGTCAGCCGGTGGCAGGCGAACCTGTGCATCATCATCCCGATCAGCCGCTCGATCACGGTCCCGCGCCTGCCGAGGTGCCGGCTCGCCCGGAGGCTGGCCAGATACCAGCCCAGGGCCCCTTCAAGGTCCCCCTCCAACTCCAGCCGGGTTCCCTCCAGCTCGGCGAGCCAGGCGATCGACCGCATCGCCTTCGCGGCCGGCAGCATCGAGTCGTATTTCAGGGACCGGGGCGACGTGGCGAGCGCATCGGGCCTCTCGGTCCCGCCCCGCCAGATCTCCAGCGCCGCCCGGTTGTTGGTTAACCATTTCCGCTCGACCGGGTCGGCCTTCACCCAGTCGCGCGTCATCGTCGCCGGCTCCTGACTCAGCCGACCGAACGCCTCCCTGTAGAGCACGAAGGCATTGGTCTCGTCGGGGATCGGCCGGCAGAAGGCGTCGACGTCGAAGGGAACGCCGACGTCCGGCAAACCCGAGAGGCTCGTCTCCCGCCAGATCAGCAGCGCGGCCAGCGCGACCGCCCCCAGGATCGCCAGCTCCGAGGCCCTTTTTCTTCTTCGGGGCCGCTCGACCGGCCGGGAATCTCGGTCGACAGCCATGCCCACCCCCTCGCAACTCCGGACGCTCCGAGGACGACCCCTCGATGGGGATCAGCTTATCCGGTCGCGGAGGGGGAAATCAATGACAAACGTCGGAGTCGGATCCGGGCGAGCCAGGGGGCGGCGATCAACCCCGCCCAGATCGCGAGCGAGGCGGCCGTGATCGCCAGGCCCGCCGTGAGGCCGGGCGTCCGGTAGGTGAGGACGATCCGATGCCGGCCGGGCTCGGGGAGCGGGACCACACGCTGGGCCCGGTTCCCTTTGAGGACCGGGGCGGCTCGGCCGTCGACCTCGGCGGACCAGCCGGGCATCCAGGTGTCGGCCACGACGAGGAGCCCCGGGGCCTCGGTGGTCACGCGGAGGACCAGGCGGTCGGGATCGTCCGAAGTCCACTCCGCCGGGGTGAAGGGTTGCCGGGCCCGGGGCGGACCCCCAATCGGGTCGGAGGGCATCAGCACGGCCCGTCGAGGGTCGACCTCGCGGAACCGGGCGACCGTGTCGCGATCGTCGGGGGCGACCTCGGCCCGGGGGACGACGTAGGCTCGGGGCAGGGCGGTCGGGTTCCGGAGAACGACGAAGTGCGAGCCGTCGCTCGTCCCCGACCCGACCGGCGACCACGGGGATCCGGCCACTTCGCGATCGGAAACCAGCAGCCCCACGCCCATCCGGTCGAGGACCGACTGCCGGACCTCCCGCCGGAACCGGGCGACAGCCGAATCCATCGGAGCCCCCCGGTCGTCCGCTTCGGGGCGGAAGACGTGGTAGAGCGTCTCGTAGAGGTCGGCGGCATGCTGGATCTGGAAGGAGTCGTTGACGTTCGTCTTCGAGAATCCCTCCTGACCGGCCCGGAGGTCCCCATAAAGGGCGTCGACGACCCGGATCCGGGGCGGGACCAAGCCGGGCGGTCGGGCCCGGGCGAGGGCCTGGCCGATCGGGTCGGCCCCGAGGAACCGGGCGGCGGGGGTCGTCCGGAGCAGGTCGTGCCCATAAAGACCCAGCTCGACCAGCCCGAGCAGCCCCAGCCCGGCGGCGACCGCCCGGCGATCCCCCGGTCGCCTTGCACCCCAGGCGATCCCGAGCGTCGAGCCCCCCAGCGCCAGCCAGAACACCGGGTCGACCGCGAGCCGGGAAAGGCCCCGGAGCCAGCGGTCGCCCTCGGGAACGCGGCCTGGCCTGGTCCCCGGGTAGGCCGTGCCCATCGTCCGAGGGAGGACCAAGGCGGCGACGTCCCGCCGCTTCCAGGCCCAGTTTCCGGCCAGGACAACCAGGGCCAGGAGGACCGCGAAGACGATGGCCCGGCGGCCCAGGCGACGCCATCGGACATCCTCGACCGACCATGCCCGGAGCGCCTCGACGCCGAGCCCGGCGAGCATCGAAGCCGCCAGGCTCGCCAGGAACAGCGACCGGGCCGGGACCCGGAACCGCTCCATCCCGGGCACGAGAGTAAACAGCGCCGCGAACAGGCCGAGCTTTCGCCCCGAGGCGAAGACGACCGCCCCCGCCGCCAGGATCAGCCAGCCTCGGGCCGACCGGCGATCCCTCGACCACGTCGCCCCGATCGTCGCCAGGGTCAGCGGGACCAGACCGATCGTCGCCACCGTCTCCCAGTAGCTCTCGTGCCCGAAGTAGTCCGATGGCCCGCCCAGGGCCCGGGAGCCGACCGACTGGAGGAGGTTGATCGGGTCGAGGTGATACCGCCCCGCCTGACGGATCGAGAGCCGGGACCACCGGAGCCCCCACCCCTGCGCCATCGCGTCGGGGACGAGTTCCACGGCGACCAGGCCGGCCACCAGCGCCGAGGCCAGGCCCCAGGCCGCCCAGAGCCGGGCCGCCTCGCGGACCCGGCCCGATCGGGTCGCGGCCAGTCCGTCGTAGGCCACCCAGGCCGCCAGGGCAATCGCCAGGTAGTACCCCTCCTGGGGATGGCCGGCCAGGAACGTCGCGGCCAGGATCGCGGCGAGGGCGGGGACGGCCGACCGCTCGCCCCTTCGGAGCCGGATCGCGGCATCGAAGGCCCAGGGATACCAGGACGCCGCCCAGACGTGCGGATAGTGCCCCTCGAACGTTTGCGCCAGAACGTAAGGCGAGCACTGGACGCACCCGGCCGCGACCAGTCGTCCCCAGGTCCCCATCCCGAGCGTCCGGGCCAGCCGGTACGCGCCGAGCCCGGACCAAAGCAGGTGGCCGACGGTGATCCACCCCAGGGCCGATGGCGTCCCAGCCCGCCAGGCGATCCAGGCGGGGGGATAAAAAAGCCCGGCCTGGGGGTTGCCGACCAGGGGTCGGCCGCCGAAGCCCCGGTCGTCCCAGAGCGGGAGCCGGCCGAGCCGCGCGATCGACCGGGCGATGGCCAGGTGGTGCGGGAGGAACAGGCGGGTCAGGTCGTTGCCGACTGACCGGTCCTCGACGGGGCGGGCCTCGTCGATGCTCGGGCGGTCGGCGTCGACGACCAGCGCCGAGGGGTCGGCCGCGAGCCGCGCGAAGCAGGCCAGGAGCAGCCCGATCAGGGCCAGGCCGACGGCGATCCGGCGGGGCATGGGGTTTCGCGTCCGGGGGTCAGGTGGCGTTGGCGTCCTCGGACCGGCCGATCCGGGCGGCTCCGGGCTCAAGCCAGGCGAACTTGGGGCGCGGGGGGACGGCCTCGGCCGGCCGGGCGGCCCGGATCCCCTGGATCAAGCCGAAGTAGCGGTCCATGTGGGCCGTCTCGGACCACTCGCCGATCCTCATGGCGTAGCCCCGGTGGGCCAGCTCGTCGCGAAGGTCGTCGTCGTGGACCATCCGCCGCATGGCCAGCAAGAGCTCGCCATCGGTCCGGTATCCAAGCCCGCCGCCGCTGAGGACGCCGGTCTCGTGGATCGCCCCGCCGCCGTCGTGGACAATCACGGGGGTCCGGACGGCGAACGCCTCCAGGACGACGTACCCGAAGGTCTCGGGAAACAGCGAGGGGACGACCACCGCCCGGGCCCCGTGGAACAGCCGGGCCAGCGCCGGGCCGCCCAAAAGCCCCTCGAAGTGGACGTTGGGAACGTCGGCGGCCAGTTCGCGGAGCTTGGCCTCGTAGGGCCCGGTCCCGGCGATCCGGAGGTCAACCTCGGGGAGCAGTCGCATCAGCGGGATCAGCCGCTGGAACCCTTTCATCCGGACCAGCCGCCCGGCCGCGGCCAGGTAGGGCCGGGGGGTGGGCTCGGGCTCGACGTCTTCGAGGCCGTCGGTCCAGTCGTCGGGCAGGAAGTACGGCAGGTGGACCATCGGGGCGCCGATCCCCCGGCCCCGGTGTTCCTCCAGGGCGTGCCGGGACGGGAAGATCAGGGCGTCGAGCTGGCGGAGCCCCTGATTGATCGCGTCGGTGGACCGCCAGACCTGGGGGGGCCGGCCGCCGGCGAGCATGCACCGGGCGCAATCGGGGGCATCGCAGGGCTTCCGGTCGTACTTCCAGAGCAGGTGCATCGGGCAGATCAGCCAGTGTTCATGCGCCGTCATGATCCGGACCGCCCGGCGGCCCAGCTCCAGGATGCCCGGCCCGCCGACCAGGGAGATGTTGTGGAAGTGGACGACGTCGACGTCCACGGCGTCGAGCGCCTCGCGGAGGGCCTCGGCCTTGAAATAAGGCTGACCCGTCATCTGGGTGGCCAGGGGCGAGAGGATCCCGAACGGGCTCTTGAGGGCGTGGACGTGGAGCCCCGGCGGCGGCGAGTACGGCCGGAGCGGGTGCCGGCCCTTGACCGAGTTGAACGCATCGACGCAGTGGAAGACGTGGACCTCGTGCCCGCGCCGGATCAGGGCCCGGGAGAGCCGGTCGACGTAGGCGGCGTCCCCCCCGAAGCTGTGGGCGCCGAAGAACGTGGTGACCATGCAGAACTTCAACGGCGACCTCCTGTCCCGTCCGGATCGACCCGGGCCGCTCGGCCTTCGCCCGTCGCAAGAGGGTCCGTCCTCGGGCGGGGCCGCGATCCGGACGCTTGTACCCGATCGGGCCGGATCGCACCAGTGGGCTTGGCGGCGTCCCGACGCCGGGCGGCCGGGGTGGGATGGGGCCCGAAGTTCGGTTATCCTGGATCGGGGGCATCCCCACCTCGAACGCGGTGCCGACCCCGATCGCCCGGTCCCGGCGTCCCGTCGCGGCAGATCCCGACGCCCATTGACGAGCGAAATGGCCAGCCCATGACCACCGACGATATCCGCGAAGCCTTTCTCGACTTCTTCGCCTCGAAGGGGTGCGTCCGCCGACCCAGCGACGTCCTGGTCCCCAACGATCCGACCGTGCTGTTCACCCCGGCGGGGATGAACCAGTTCAAACGTGAGTTCATGGGCCTGGGCGACCCGGGCTTCACCCGGGCCACCACCTGCCAGAAGTGCATCCGGACCGGCGACATCGAGAACGTCGGCAAGACGCCCCGGCACATGACGTTCTTCGAGATGCTGGGCAACTTCTCCTTCGGCGACTACTTCAAGCGCGAGGCGATCCACTGGGGCTGGGAGTTCCTGACCGGAACCCTGAAGATCCCCGCCGACAGCCTCACGGTCACCGTCTACCTCGACGACGACGAGGCGTTCGGGATCTGGAACAAGGAGATCGGCCTGGTTCCGGCTCGGATCACCCGGATGGGCGAGGACGACAACTTCTGGCCCGCCGGCGCCCCCACCCACGGGCCCGACGGCGTCTGCGGCCCGTGCTCGGAGATCTTCTATCACGGCGACGGGATCGAAGAGGTCGAGATCTGGAACCTGGTCTTCACCCAGTTCAACCGGGTGGGCCCTGGCCAGCTCGAACCGCTCCCCAAGCAGAACATCGACACCGGGATGGGCCTGGAACGGATCGCCGCCGCGATGCAGAAGGTCCCCTCGAACTTCGAGATCGACATCTTCAAGCCGCTGGTCGCCGCGACCTCGGAGCACCTGGGCCTGGCCTATGACCCGGCGAGCCCCGACGGGATCCGGATCCGGCGGATCTCCGACCACGCCCGGGCGCTCACCTTCACGATCCACGAGAACGTCAAGCCCTCCAACGAGAAGCAGGGCTACGTCGTCCGCCGCCTCCTCCGCCGGGCCGTGATGGACGCCTACCAGATGGGCCGCCGCGAGCCGTTCCTCCACCAGATCATCCCCACCGTCGCCGAGGTCATGGCCCGGCCCTATCCCGAGCTGGCCCAGAGCGTCCGACGGATCCAGACGGTGGTCCGCGAGGAGGAGGAGCAGTTCCTCCGGAACCTCGAGAACGGCCTGAAGCTGCTCAACGACGTCTTCCGGAAGACCCAGGCGGCCGGCTCCGACCGGATCTCGGGCAAGGACGCCTTCGTCCTCCACGCGACCCACGGGATCCCCGTCGAGGTGACCGAGAGCCTCGCCTCCGAGCAAAACCTCCGCGTCGACCGGCCGAACTTCGAGAAGGAGATGGAGGACCACTCCCGGACCTCCCGGGGGACCACCGAGGCCGCCCCCGTCTTCACCGCCGGCCCGCTCGACGCTCTCAAGAAGGCATATCACCGGGGGAACGAGTTCCTCGGCTACCAGGTGACCTCGGCCGCGGCCAAGGTGATCGGGATCGTCGAGCAGAACCGGCTGGCCGAATCGGCGACGGTCGGCCCCGAGGGTTCGCCGCCGGTCGTCCTGGTCCTCGACCGGACCCCTTTCTACGGCGAGAGCGGCGGCCAGGTCGGCGACTCCGGCGTGATCCGGGGCGAGGGCTTCGCCTTCCGGGTGACCGACACCCGGAAGGAGAATGACTTCACGCTCCACCTCGGGAGGGTCACCGAGGGGACCGCCTCGGTGAACGCCCCGGTCCACGCCAAGGTCGACGCTGACCGACGCGAGGCGATCCGGCGGGCGCACTCAGCCACCCACGTCCTCCACCACGCCCTGCAGACCCACCTGGGCAAGCACGCCCAGCAGGCCGGGAGCAAGGTCGAGCCCGACCGGCTCCGGTTCGACTTCTCCAACCCCGAGGCCGTGGGCCGCGACCGGCTCCGGCTGATCGAGGAGACGGTCAACCACCGGGTCCTCCGGGGCGAGCCGATCTCCTGGACCACGATGCCGATCGCCGAGGCTCGGAATCTCGGGGCAATGGCCCTCTTCGGCGAGAAGTACCCCGAGGTCGTCCGGGTTGTCTCGATGGGCGAGTTCTCCCGCGAACTCTGCGGCGGGACGCACCTTGACAACGTCGGCCAGGTCGGCCTCTTCAAGGTCGTGGCCGAGGAGTCCGTCTCCGCCGGGACCCGCCGGATCACGGCCCTGACCGGCAAGGCCGCCCTCGAACTGATCCGCCAGGAGGAGCAAGCCCTCGCCGACGTCGCCGCCGCCCTCAAGGTCTCGGTGGCGATGGTCCCCGAACGGGTCGCCTCGCTCCTCGAGGAGGTCAAGGCCCTCAAGAAGCAGGCCACCCAGCGCAAGGTCGAGGACGGCCCGAAGACCTCGGCCGACGACTTGCTCGCCTCGGCCTCGACCGCGGGCCCGGCGAAGGTCGTCGCGGCCTCGCTCGGATCGGCCACGCCCGACGAGCTCCGCCAGCTCATCGACGTCCTCCGCCGGAAGGCCCCGACCGGCCTGGCCGTGCTCCTGGCCTCGGCCGGGGACGGCAAGGTGAACCTCGCCGCCGGCCTGACCCCCGACCTGATCGCCCTGGGCCTCAACGCCGGCCAGTGGCTCAAGGACGTCGCCCCGGTCGTCGGCGGAGGCGGAGGCGGGCGGCCCGACCTCGCCCAGGCCGGTGGCAAGCTTCCCGACCGGATCCCCGACGCCCTGGAACGGGCCCTGGCGTTCGTCCAGGCCAAGCTCGGCGGATGATCCGCGATCCCCGGTGATGACCCCAGAGGTGACCGATGGCCACGCTCGACGATCCAGGAGCCCTCGACAGGAATGAGCCCGGCCCGGCCGTCGCGGAGCCGATTCCGCTCTTGGACGACGGCCAGCGACTCGATCAACCGACCTTCCACGAACTCTATTGCCAGATGCCCGAAGACTTCCGGGCCGAGCTGATCGACGGAGTGGTTCACCTGAACATGCCGCTCGACCCGGATCACGCCATCCCTGATGCGGATCTGACCGGGCTTCTCTACTGTTACAAGATCGAAACGCCGGGCGCGATCTTGCTGAACAACGTATCGACCAAGCTCGGCCCCCGCAGCGAAGTTCAGCCCGATTGCTCGCTCCTGATCGACCCGGCTTACGGCGGTCGGACGGGATCGACGGCAAGGGGTATGATCACCAATGCCCCCGAGTTGGTCGTCGAGGTCGGGTCGAGCACTCTCAGGATCGACCTGAACGCCAAGAAGCGGGTCTATGAGGAAGCCGGGGCCCTCGAATACCTCGTCTTCGACGTGCCGAATCAGCAATTCCACTGGTTCGCCTTGCGCGATGGCCGCTTCGAGTCCCTGGCGATCGACGCCGATGGCCTGTACCGCTCGCGAGCGTTCCCCGGCCTCTGGCTCGACGCGGCGGCCTTCCTCCGCGACGACGGCCGGGCGGTGATGGCCGGACTCCGGCGTGGGCTGGAGAGCGAGGATCATGCCGCGTTCGTCGATCGGCTCCGGCAATACCGCGCAAACCGGCCTTGACGGCGGCGACCGCCCCATTACAATGGCCGTTTCGCCGAATGCGAGTGAGGCGTCCGGCCCGGCCGACGCTCGGGACACGAAGTCAGGTAGACCCGTTCATGAATTGTTACCAGCCCAAGGCCGGCGAACTCGCCAAGCAGTGGTACGTGATCGACGCCAACGAGGCGGTCGTCGGCCGGCTGGCCGCGCAGATCGCGCCAATCCTGATGGGTAAGCACCGGCCGACCTACGCCCCGTTCCTCGACACCGGCGACTACGTGATCGTCACCAACGTCGACAAGGTGGTCTTCACCGGCAATAAGTGGCAGCAGAAGTTCTACCAGCGTTACTCCGGCCACCCCGGCGGCCAGAAGGAAGAGCAGGCCTGGAAGCTCTTCCAGCGCTTCCCCGACCGGATCCTCCGGCTCGCCATCCAGCGAATGATGCCGAAGAACAAGATCGGCCGGCACATGATGGGCAAGTTGAAGCTTTATTCCGGCCCGGTCCACGAGCATCAGGCTCAATCGCCGGTCCCGCTGGAGGCCATCGACGGCCGCCCCTCGGCCTCCGGTGCCATCTACGCCGTCAAGCCGAATCCCCCGGCCCGCAAGCCGAGCCGGAAGCCGGAAGCAAGGGCTGTCGAAGTCGCCGCCCCGGCCCACGTCGCCGAGCTACAACTGCCGCCCCCGGCCGAAGCGCATGAGGTCCAGTTGCCCGCGCCGGCCGAGGCCCACGAGGGTCCGACTACGGCCGCCGAACCGACCGCCGAGTGAGCCGGCCCCGCGACTGAGACCAACTAACGGCCCGCGCGGCGTGAACCGGCCGCGCGGGGATCAAACCCGCGACTGACCCGATCGGGCAGAGGATCGAACCAACGATGGCCACGGCCGTACACTCTGACTTCATCTGGGGCACCGGCCGGCGGAAGACCGCGGTGGCTCGCGTCCGGATCCGCGAAGGGTCCGGCAAGTTCCTGATCAACAAGCTGGAAGTCGACGCCTATTTCACCGAGGAGACGCAGCGGAGCGACGTCCGCGCCCCCCTCCGCGTCACCGAGATGGGCGAGCGGGTCGACGTCTTCGTCAACGTCAAGGGGAGCGGCAAGAACAGCCAGTCCGGCGCCGTGCTCCTGGGCCTGGCCCGCGCCCTGGCCGAGCATCGTCCCGACCTCCTCCCCGTCCTCCGCGACGGCGACTTCCTCACCCGCGATGCCCGGATGGTCGAGCGGAAGAAGTACGGCCACAAGAAGGCTCGCCGGAGCTTCCAGTTCTCGAAGCGCTGAGCCGCTTCGGACCCGGATCGGACGCAACCCCGGATTTCACGCCGCCATCCTCGCCGCCGGGCCGGGTTGGCGGCGTTCACCGTTCGAAGGCCGGTCCTGGCTTCACGCCTCGAAGCTGTGGCGGAACAGGTCGAGTGCGCTCCGGAGACCGAGGAGGACCGCGGTGTCGCCGGCGGCGAAAGGCTCGTCGCCGGAGGGGGGGAATTCGACCCGGCCGTCGGCGCGCTTGACGGCGATGACCATCACGCCGGTCCTCCGGCCGATGTCGGCGTCCCGGAGCGAGAGTCCGTCGAGCGGCCCTCGGTGGCGGATGGGGATCTCTTCCATCTCGATCGCCAGGCTGGACCGGCGGGTGACCAGCTCGGCGAACTCGACCGACGAGGGATTGGTCAGGAGCGAGACGATCCGGTGGGCGCCGATGGCCGCGGGCATCACCACGTGCTTGGCCCCGGCCTGGTGAAGCGTCTTGAGGGTCGAGGGCTGCTCGGCTCGCGCGATGACCTCGATTTCCGGGACCATCCGGCGGGCCGTCAGCGTGAGGAAGACGTTGGAGGCGTCGTCGGGCAGGACCGTAACCAGCGTCTTGGCCCGATGGAGTCCGGCCTCGCGGAGGGTTTCTTCCTCGGTCGCGTCGCCCTGGAGGTAGAGGAACCCCCGGCGCTCGATGTCGGGCAGACGGTCGCCCGACCGCTCGACGACCACGAACGGGACCTTGGCGTTGGTCAGGTCCTCGCCGACGAGGATCCCGATCCGTCCGAATCCGACCAGGATCGTGTGACCCTTGAGCTGGTCGATCTCACGCTTCATCCGCTGCCGCCCCAGGTAGTTCCGGATCTGGCCTTCGGTCAAGAACTGGACGAAGCCGGCCAGCGTGTAGGCGACCGCCACCAGGCCGAGGGCGATGACCATCATCGTGTGGACCCGCTCGGCCGTCGAGCCCATCGGGCGGACCTCGCCGAAACCCACGCCCGAGATCGTGATCACGACCATGAACAGGGCGTCGAACGGCGACCAGCCCAGGACGATATAGCCGCCCGTCCCGTAGGCGATCACCCCCGTCACCGCCCCGAACCCCATGGCGATCCGGCGCATCGAGGCCCGGTGCCAGACCTGGAGTTCCCGGGCCGACGGCGGGTCCTGCGCCGGCGGCTGCCGCGATGAGGATGAGGGCATGGCCGGGACGCCGGGGGCGGGGGCGGGGGGGAAGTCAGAGCTTGGGCCGGAAAAATTGATTGATCGCGACGGCGAGGATGATCACGGTCCCGAGGATGAGCCCCTCGACCTGGGTGCTGTTGAGCTCCACGACGACGTGCGACTTGCCCACGAAGAAGTCGAGCCTCCGGACCACCAGGCCGGTCCCCCGGATCAGGGTCTGGAGCAGGATCAGGCCGAGGACGGTCCCCCGGATCGAACCGACGCCCCCGGCCAGGCTGCAACCGCCGACCACCGAGGCGGTGATGGCGAACAGCTCGTAAGACTTCCCCAACTCGGGGCTGGCCTGCCCGCCCCGGCCGGCGAAGAGGATCCCCGCCAGCGCGGCCAGGACCCCCGAGAGGCCGTAGGCGAACGCCTTGAGCCGGCGGATCTTCAAGCCGCTGAGCCGGGCGGCGGCCTCGTTCCCCCCGAGAGCGAAGAGGTGGCGGCCCAGGACCGTCGCCCCCATCATCACGCTGACGGCGATCGCGACCGTCGCGAACGTGGCGAACGTTGCCAGCGGCGTCCGGCCCAGGGCAAGGAACGCCTTGAAGGGGACGTTGATCGTCTGGTTCTCCGAGAGGATCGACGCCAGGCTCCGGAGACCCGACATCGTCGCCAGCGTGGCGATAAACGGCGGGAGCCCGAACCGGTTGATCAGGAAGGCGTGGAAGAGGCCGATCCCCAGGCCCAGGAGCAGCGTCAGGCCGATCGCCACCACGACCACCCCGGTCGAGGGGGGCGAGGACGAACCGTCGTGGAGCCACTGGGTCATCAGCTTGGCGCAGACGACCGAGGAGAGCGCCACCACCGCGCCGACCGAGAGGTCAATCCCGCCCGAGATGATGACCACCGCGGCGCCGACGGCCAGGACGCCGAAGAGCCCGATCTGGTGGAGCAGCGAGAGCTGGTTCGTCCGGGTGAAGAACGAGTTGGGCGGCCCGAGCAGGTAGATCAGCCCCAGGATCACCAGGAGGCTCGCGAAGAGCCCGAGTTCCGTGGAGCGGAGGATCGCCGAGGCCCGCCCCGTCCCGTTGTTCGCGCCCATGAGCCTCGTCTTCTTCGAGAGGATGCGGCGGGTCGCCGGGGGCCGGCCGGTTCGGACCGCCCGCGACTCGCCAGGAGAGGGTAATCGATCCGTCCCGGACTCGCCACGGGCCGGGGCCGTTTTGGGAGCCCCCGATCAAGAAGACTTCAGGCCCTTCTCGACCAGCCACTTCTTCATATTTTCGATGGTGATGACGTTCTCGCCCTTGACCGGCGAGTCGGCCTTGGGGACGATCACCCGGACGCCGGTGTCGTGGGTCTTGGCCCCCTTGGGGAACATCTCCTCGATGGTCGCCTTGTCGTCCTTGATCAGGGCCGAGAGGATCCGGACGGCCTGGTAGCCGATCTCGTAGGGGTTCTGGCAGACCGAGACGTCGATGTCGCCCTTTTCCAGGTGCTCCACGGCCTGCTCGTCGAGATCGAAGGTGACGACCGTCGTCTTCTTGCGGAAGTCGGGCTGCTTGGCCACTTCGGCGGCGATCCTCGGGGCGTTGTAGGAATACAGGCCGAGCATCACGCCCACATCGGGGTATTTGCCGATGGCGATTTCGGGGAGCGAGAGGGCCCGGTTCATGTCGTGTTGGTCTACGAAGACCTCGACCGGCGGCTTGACGAACTTCGGCCCGGCACCCTCGTAGAAGCCGCTCTGTCGAGCCCGGGCGTTGGTGGCGGTCGCGGTCCCGACGAACACGGCGACCGTGCCACCCTGGGGCCGGAGCGCCGCGGCGGCCTTGCCCGCGAACTCACCGGCCTTGGCGTTGTCGGTCCCGATGTAGAATCGCCGGGTGTCTTCGGCGACTTTGGCGATGTCCGAGTCGATCGTGATGACCAGCTTGCCAGCGTCCTTGAGCTTCCTCATCGCATCGGCGATGCCCGGTGCATCGGCCTCCACGGCCGAGACCGCCACGCCCTTGACGTCGGAGGCGATCAGGGCCTCCTCCAGGAGGCGGATCTGCCCCTCGACCCCGGATCCTTCCAGGTTCCGCTTCATCTCGACGTCGGCGCCGAGCTTGGCGGCGGCGTCCCTCATCCCCTTCTCGACGGCCGACCACCAGTCGGAATTGCCGTTGGTCACCAGGACGATCCGGCCCCCCGACCCCTTCGCCCCGGGCCCCTTGCCGGTGCCCGAGACTGGAGATCCCCCGCCCGAGTTGTCCGCCGGGCCGCCGCAACCGACGATGGCCAGGCTCGCCCATGCCGCCAGAACCCAGAGCCCACGATTCACCGTCCGCGATTGATCCACGAGAAGGCCCCCCGCCCCAAGGGCGTCAGCAACGATTTCACCCGGTGATTCGCCCAGTCAATCGGTCGAGACACGCGACCCCGAGCGATCTTAGCGGGCCAGAGGCCCGAGGGGAACGGCCTCGATCCCGCCGGGCCGATGAATCCTGGTCGCGTCGGCCGGCGTCGTCCCCCCTTGCAAAGGAGACCGAGGGGGCCGATCATGGAAAATCGGGCTCGGGCGGGCGGCGGAGCAGGGGGCGAAGGCGGCGATGCGCTGGAACGACCGGGTCTATGGCGAGGTGGAGATCGACGATCCCGGGGTCCTCGCCCTGATCGAGTGCCCGACGTTCCGGCGGCTCCGGGGAATCCGCCAGGCGGGCCCCTCGGCCCTGGCGTTCCCATTCAAGACGGTCACCCGGTTCGAGCACAGCGTGGGGGTTTACGTCCTCCTGGGCCGGCTGGGGGCCGGGCGCCTCGAACGGGTCGCCGGGCTCCTGCACGACATCTCGCACACGGCCTTCTCGCACGCGGTCGACTTCGTCTTCGCCTCGGAGGAGCAGGACCACCACGAGGGGCTCAAGCCCGAGTTCCTCCGCCGGCCCGATATCGCCGGGATTCTGGCCGCGATCGGTTTCGCCCCCGAGGCGTTCTTCGACGACTCGGTGTATCCGCTCCTGGAGCAGCCGCTCCCCCGGCTCTGCGCCGACCGACTGGACTACTTCTTCCGGGATAGCCTGGCCTGCGAGGTGACGACCCCGGACCAGGTCGCCCGGTTCCTCGGGCACCTGACGGTCGTGGGGACCGCGATCGCTTTCACCGACGAGGCCGTGGCCCGCGAGGCGGCCGAGCGGTTCGGCGTGATGAACCGCGACTGGTGGGCGAGCCCGACCGAAGCTTATATCTACAACGAGTTCGCCGACGCCCTCCGCGAGGGGTTCCGCCTGGGGGTCGTCCGGGGCGAGGACCTCCTGGGTGACGACGCCGAGTTTTTGGCCAAGCTCCGGTCCAGCCCCGACCGCCGGATCGCCGAGAAGCTCGACCACGTCCTCCGGTTCCGGCCCGAGGCGGTCCGGGGTTTCGCCCCCCGGGTGGTCCCCAAGACCCGGTGGCTCGACCCGCCGGTGGTCGACGGCTCGGGGCTCCGGCGAGTCTCGGAGCGGGGCTGAATCCGTCGGGGCGCGGATCGGCTCAAGCCGCCCCGGGCAGCGGCCGATCCTAGCCATTGACAGCTTTCCGATGCGGGACTACGATCCGTCCGCGCCCAACCCGGCCCCCGAAAGGGTCGGGCGAAGGACCGCTCGCCGATCATCGGTCCCGGCCCCGGGGAATCGCGACCGAGCATGGCAACCACGCCCCTCACGAGCCGCCCGCCAATCCGACGACGGGCCACGCCGAGGCCGACCCCCACCGAGCCCCGGCCGACGCCCCGGGAGGCCCCGAGGCGGATCGCCTCGAACTTCCTCTCGTTGAGCCTGGCGGAAGTGGCCTGTCGGGGGACCTCGGTCCTGGTGACGCTCTCGCTGGCCAAGTGCCTGGGCAAGGCGGGTTTCGGCCGGATCGAGTTCGCCATCAACGTCGTCTTCTGGCTGGTCCTCCTGGTCCGGAACGGCTGCGAGGTGATCGCCGCCCGCGAGCTGGCCCGGCATCCCCGGCTGGTCCGGCCGCTGGTCAATCACCTCCTGGCGATCAAGGTCGTCCTGGCCCTGGCTCTGTTCCTGGGCCTGGCGGTGGTGGGATCGACGACCCTGAAGGACCCCGCCGATCGGCTCCTCCTGACGCTTTACGGGCTGATGCTCCTGACCACGGCGATGGGCCTGGACTTCGTCTATCGCGGGATGGAGCGGATGGGGCTGGTGGCGGTCTCGCTCTACATCCGGACGGCGGTCTACGCGGCGGGCGTCTGGTTCTGGGTGGGCGACGCGGGCCGGATCGCCTGGGTTCCCGCTTTCCTGGTCGCGGGCGAGGCGTGCGGGATCGCCCTGGTCTGGGTCCAGTACGCCCGGCAATATGGGCTCCCCCGCCCGGCGCTGAGCGGCCGGTTCCTCGGGGTCTTCTTCCATCGATGCCGGCCGGTCCTGATGATCCAGGTGGCGCAGACGGTCCTGGGCTCGGTCGACCTGATGGTCGTGGGCCTCTTCTGCTCGTGGGAGGTGGTGGGCCTCTACGGGGCCCCGCACCGGATGGTCACGGCGGCCCAGACTTTCGGGATGATCTTCCAGCAGGCGGTCTTTCCGACGCTGGCCCGGTCCTGGCGGGATTCGCCGACCTCGGCCCGGCGGTCGCTGGACGCCCTGGTCCGGGTCCTGGCCCGCGGCTTGATCCCGGTGGCCGTGGGGACGACGGTCCTGGCCGGCCCGCTGGTCCGCTCGATCCTGCCGGATTGGGGCCCCGAGGCGGGCGGGCTCCTGGCCGTGGGGATCTGGCGGGTCCCGCTGCTCACCTTGGCGTTCCTTTATTATATGGCGCTGGTCGCTCAGAACCGCGAATCTTCGGGTGTCCGCCTCCTGGCCGCCGGGACCCTGGGCTCGGGGCCCTTGACGGCCCTGTTCCTCTGGCACTTTGGACTCGTCGGCGCGGCGACCTCGATCGTCCTCCTGGCCCTGGCCCTGGTGGTGGCCGGCTACGGCTGTCTGGCCCGCGAGGGACGCCAGCCGGCCTGGCATCACCACCTGGCCCGGCCGATCGCCGCCTCGGCCGTGATGGTCCCGGCTTGCCTGATCCTCCTCCGATGGCACGTCCTGGCGGCCGTCCTCGGCGGGGCCCTGACCTACACCGCCGCCCTCGCCGCCTTCGGCGGGCTCCGGATGGCCGAGTTCCGGGTCGTCCTGGGACGGGAGTGACCGGGACGTTGGCGATAAAACGAACCCATTATTGACGTAAAAACTTGCCAATGATCGACTTACGATCCGCTCGAACTCTACCATCTGGCGGCTGAAAAAGCGAACCCAAGCCTGCCCCACTCCCGACCAAACGAACCCAACGCCTCGATCCATGACCAGAAAAGCGAACCCAACGCCTCGATCCTTGACCAGAAAGACGAACCCAACGCCTCGATCCTTGACCAGAAAGACGAACCCAACGCGAGGGCCATCTCGGAACGACGAACCCAATCCGGGATGGCCAAACGAAGCCAATCCTCCGCCCGTCCTCCGAGCCAGACCAACCCCAACGTCGCCGACAAGACGAAGCCAACCCCGGCCAACGGCCTTCCCGCGCCGTCCCGAGGGTCGATGGCCGCCTTCGGCCGGAGGTCGATGGATGACGCCGAGCCGACGAAGCGGCCACGCAGAGGGGCCGCCGGACCGGGCGGACCTGGGGCGTCGGTTGTCCGGCTCGGTCATGACGAACGTCATCGCGTGAGGGCCTGGTTCGAGGTCCGCGGGCCGGCCCGCGGGTCGCCCGCTGGGGTTGGATCCGTGCCGCGTCTCGTCCTACATCTTCGGGCCGCAAGCCGTTGGATTATCAGACTTTTTGACGGAGGAACCGGGGATCCTCGAGATTCTCATCGAAGGTCCCGGTTCGAGCCGCCAACGCCCGGTCAGCGTTGAGGATCGCTCGACTCCTCCGATCGGATCCGGACGACCGTCAAGGCGCGATCGACCAGCAGGCCGAACGCCAGTCGCTCATCCGGTCCCCCGGTCTTCTCGACCAGGACGGCCAGTTGCCGGTACGTCGCCAGGACCTCGGCGATCGGGAGGAAGTCGAGCCGGGTGGCCATGATGGCGGCCTCGACCACGGCGTGCTTGGCCCGGTTCAGGCCGAAGAGGTCGCCCTGGCGGCCTTGGGCGACGGATTCGACGAGGATCGAGGTCCGGTCGGACCGGTCGTCCAGCTCGACGACCCGGAATTCGTGGTGGCGGCCGGTCGCCTCCAGGATCCGGCCCCGGACCACCGAGGCCGGGCGGGTCGGGGGTTCGGGGAGGATCCCGATCGCGGCCCGGGCCAGCAAGAGGACGTCGTCGGTGACGTGCAGGACGCCCTCGCCGTGGGCCTTCAGGTTCCGGTAGGTGGTGGAGGTCTTATAGGGGCGGAGGAGGAACCGGCGGGGGTCGGGCCCGAGCTTCGGGCCCATCGGGGCGACGTTCAGGGTCCCTCCGGGGTCCAGGGTGGTGACGATCCCTTCCAGGATCATGACTTCCCCCGGCGGAGGCGGTGGCTGACCTCGGGGTCGGTCAGGAAGCCCCAGTCCAGGGCCTCGTCCTGACGATAAGCCTTGTTCAAGGTCAGGGCGGTCTTCGCCTTCATCAGCTCGTGGCCCAGGTAGAAGGCGTGCGAGGCGTCGTCGACCCCCATCTGTTCGAAGATCAGGAACGGGTCGGTCCCGATCAGGTAGTGGGCATTGTTGAAGGCGTGGATCCGGCCGTCCTCGGCGTAGATCCGCCAGTTCGGGTCCTTGACCCGGCGGGCCAGCTCGGCGAGGGCCTCGGGGCCGAAGCGGGGGGGCCGGGGGTCGCGGAGGGTGACCAGGCGAGGCTCGACGTGCTTGGGGAGCGTCCGGTTCCGGACGGCGTGATAGGCCAGCCGGCGGGCGAGGTCGACCTCGCGGACCGAGGACCGGGCCCAGTTGATCACGGCGGTGGTCAGGACGCTCTTGACCCCAACCTCCTGGCAGAAACCGATGAGCACGGTATTGACCCCGGCGGAGTCGACGTCGGTCAACTCGGTCAGGTTGCCGATTCCCATCAGGATCGGGGTCCCGGGCCATCGGCGGGCGGCCTCGGCGTAGCGGGCCAGGCTGGCGGCGAACCCGAAGCCGATCGGTTCCAGGATCGGGTCGATCCGGTGGGGGACGTTCCGGCTCCGGAGGAAGTCGATGGTGGCGTCGAGGCCTCCGAGCGTCCCGGGGGTATCGGGGATCGCCACGACCTCGGCCCCCCAGTCGGGCGCGGCCTCGCGGTTGGTGGCGTTGACGCTCAGGACGAGTCCGGCCCCGGCTCCGACGGCGAGGGCGACCTCGGCGGGATCGAAGCTGTCGACCGAGGTTTTGTATCCCCGGTCGGTCAGGGCGGCGACGTAGGCCCCGACCTCGGGCCAGGGGCCCCCGGGGTCGCAGCCGACGTCGATCCGGTCGGCCCCCTCGGCGATGAAGCGGTCGGCCTGGGCGAGGAAGTCCCCGAGCGTGAGGCGGGGGGCGTGGTTGATCTCGGCGAGGATCTCGATGTCGAACGCCCCGTAGTCTTTCAGGCGGTCGTCGGCCTGGCCAAGAGAGCGGGCGAGGTCGCGAAGGTCCTCGGGCCCGAGGGCCACGGGGACCCCGGCCCGGGCCTCGACCTCGGCCAGGTCGCCCCGGCAGTGGCCGGGGAGGATCACCCGGTCGGTCCCGGGCGGGACGGTCAGGTGGCGGGCGACCCAACGCGGGGTCATCAGGGCGGCCACGGAGATCGGCAGGACGGCGACCTCGGCGACGAAGCCGGCCCGGGGGGCGAGGTCCTCCAGGACTTGCCGGAGGGCGAACTCGGCCAGCCGGCCGGTGACGAACAGGAGCCTCGGCGGTCCGGGCGTCAACGGACCGCGCCGCCGTTGACCCGGAGAACCTGCCCGGTGAAGAAGTCCGAGCCGGGCCCGACCAGGAACCGGGCGGCCTGGGCCACGTCGTCGGGCGTCCCCCAGCGGGCCAGGGGGGTCTCGCGGAGGACCCGGTCCTGCCAGGTCTCCGAGGCCGAGTCGCCCCAGGCGGTCCTGATCCAGCCGGGCGCGACGGCGTTGACGCGGACCTCGGGTGCCAGGCTCAGCGCCAGGCTCCGGGTGAAGGCCAGGACCGCCCCCTTGGTGGCGGCGAAGAGTTCGCCCGAGTCCCCCTCCATCCCGGTCTCGGCCTGGTCCCAACCCATCGTCACGATCGAGCCCCGCCCTTGCTCCTTCATCCGGAGCCCGACGGCGCGGCAGAGTCGGATCGTGGCGACCACGTCGACGGCCCAGAGCGTGTCAAGCTTCTCGTCGAAGGAGAGCTTGGCCCCCCGGCCGGTCAGGGTGTCGGCCCCGGCCAGGTGCAGCCAGGCGTCCAGGCCGCCCCAGAGGCCCCAGGCCCGGTCGACCAACCCGTCCCCCTGGTCGCGGTCGGCGAGGTCGGCCATCAAGACGTGGGATCGGCCGCCGCTCCGGCGGATCGCGTCGGCCACGCCCTCGGCCGCCTCGCGCGAAGCCCGGGCGTGGACGATCACGTCGGCACCAGCCGCCCCCAGGGCCAGCGCGACGGCCCGGCCAATCCCGGAGGACGAGCCGAGCACGGCGGCCCGGAGCCCGGAGAGTTCACGGTCCTGGGACATCGAAATTTGAACTCATGTTGAAGGAAAAAAGCGATGAAACCACCAAGACGCCGAGCACGCCAAGGTCGGAGAGAGAGGATCCGAGAATTTTTCTTGCCGCCTCTTTTTCTCTCTCCGAGCTTGGCGGTTCAAGGCTTTTCTCGGTGGGGCGGGATCAGGGCGTCCTTGATCGGGACCCGCCAGGTCCCGGCGTCCTTGTCATAGGCGCCGAAGCCGGAGGCGAACTCCCAGTAGGCCCACGAGATCCCGAGCCGCTCGGCCTCCCGGGCGACGGCGGCGGTCCATCGGGACCGGGAGTCGATCTCGGCGGCGGAATAGGCCCCGAACTCGCCGAGGTAGATCGGGCGGTCGTGGTCCTTGCCCCACTTCGCGGCCTTGGCGAAGTCCTGGGCCAGGGCGGCCCGCTCCTCGGGGGATCCGGTCCAGGTCTTCCCCTTCCAGGCGGCCGAGCCCTCGACCCAGTCGGCCCCCTGGTGGGTGAACTGGAAGGGACTGTAGTAGTGGAAGGTGGCGATCAGCCGCCGGTCCCCCTCGGGGAGTTCGAGGGAGGCGAGATGGTCGACGTTGTTCCAGTGACCGGGACCAACGATCACGATCCGGTCGGGGTTGGACTCGCGGACGATCGCCAGGAGCGTCTTGAACATCACGTCCCACCGGCCGTCGGTCAGCTCGCCGTTGGGCTCGTTGAGCAGCTCGAAGAACAGGCGGTCGGGCCGGCCCTGGAAGTGAGTCGCGACCTGCCGCCAGGTGGCCTGGAGCCTCGGGAGGTTCTTGCCGGGCTCCTTGTTCATCCCGTAGTCGTGGTGGGCGTTGACGACCGCGACCAGCCCGCGCGAGAGGGCCTGGTCGACCGCCCAGTCGACCCGCGCCAGGAAGGCCGGGTCGATCGCGAAGCCCGGCGCCGGGCCGGTGTGGGCCTCCCAGCGGATCGGGATCCGGACGTGCTGAAATCCGGCCTCCTTGATCCGGTCGAAGAACTCGGCCCGGAGCGTCAGGCCCCATTCCCCCTCGCTCGGGGCCTCCAGGGCATTCCCCAGGTTGATCCCCCGGCCGAGCATCCGGTTTGACCGCGCGGCGTCGTCGGCGGCCGACGGTCGGGGGAGTAGGGAGAGGATGGCGACCAGACAAAAACTCAGGAAAAACAGTCGGGGGTTTCGCACCTGAATCGGCCTCCAACGTGGCAGAATCCGAGTGGCAAAGGTAACGTGTTGCTCTCAGACACAACAGGTCGGCTTCCGAACAACGGCGATCGTGCCATCGAACAACGATCGGATAATTTGATTTTTTTTTCATATGAACATAAATTTAATGATACGATACAAAAATCCTTGATTGTTTGCGAATCTACCAGCCGGAGCGTACCGATGACGAACCTTTAGGTCAATCATCCCGACGCCATTCGACCTCGGCGGCCTGTCCGAAACTCTCCTCGACCTCGACGCGGAGGACCCGGGGAGTGGGCAGGCCGTGGGAGGCGAACTCCTGGCGGAGTCGGCCGGCGATGTGGTCGGCGAGCAGTTCGGCGGTGGTGTTGGCGATCGGGATCAGGGCACATTCATCGCGGGGGATGCTCCAGCGGCGGTCCTCGAAGCGGACCAGCCAGTTGGAACCGTCCTCCTCCAGGCGGATCCGGTCGGACCGGGTCGGCAAGAGCATCCGGTGGTCGAGCTCGTCGACGATCGCCCGGGTCAGGTCCTTCAGGGCGATGAAGTCGAAGACATAGTGATTGACGTCCAGGTCGTCCTCGACCTCCACCGCCGTCCGGTAGTTGTGGCCGTGGATCCGCTCGCACTGGTCGCCGGCATAGGTGATGAAGTGGCCGGAGCAGAAGACCAGGTAATCCTTGGTGACGCGCACCTTGTAGCGGGAACCGGGCACGGGCGACCTTTCCGGAAAACGATGGGACCGCCATGACGCCAAGGAAGGAGAGCGGGAAGCGAGAGGATTCGATTCTCTGTTTCTCTCTGCTTGCTTGGCGTTCTCGGCGTCCTGGCGGTTCAATTTCTGGACCAGACTCCTGCGATCGGGAGCCGGATTGTCCCATCTCGGAGGGCGGCGAACAAGGCGGCCGTGGTGAGGTCGGCGGTCGCGCCGGGATTCCGGGCGTGGCCGTCGGCGCGGAGCCAGGCGTCGAAGTCGAGGAGGGCTCCGGGGGCGTCCGGCCAACCGGAGCGGAGGACGGCCGAGGCCCTCCGCGAGGCTTCGAGAGCGGTCCGATTTCCCCGTTTGCGGGCGATCAGGGTATCCGGGTGATCGGAGAGGAATTCGAGGTAGGCCCCAATGATCGCCGTCTCCAGGGGACGGCCCGATTCGATCCAGGCCCGGAGCGAGGGCAGGATCTCACCGAACACATCGGCATAGGCCGTGGCATACTGGCGGGCGACGAGGTCGCGGTCGGCGGCCAGCGTCATCGCCCCGAGCAGGGTGACGGTCGGCTCTCCGGCGACGTCCTGGTCCTCCGACCGGCCGAGCCCTCCCGGCCGGGCCAGGCGGATGGCCCGATAGGCGAGGGCGGCATCCTCGACGGTCGACGTTCGGAGGGCCGCCGCGACCCCTTCGCGGAGCGAGTCACCGGCCGGGACGGCGGCCATCGGCGCCAGCAGGAGGATCATCCCGAGATTCGTGTTCGAGGCCACCAGTCGGCGGGTCGCCTCGACCGCTTCGAGGATTGCCCGGCCGATCCCCAGTTCGGTCGCGCGGTCGAGCGGGCCGGCGATCGCCGCGGCGCTCAGGAGAAAGTCGAGGTAGTGGGCGTCGTCGAAGTCGCGGAAGCGGTGGACGTTCCCCGGTTTCCGGGCCGAGGCTTCGAGCAGGCAGGCGACCTGGGCGAGCAGGCCGGGCGAAAGCGGTCTGGGATCGCGGCTCATCGGCCGCCGTCCCGGAGTTCGGCCAGGATCGCGGCGGCGACGTCGACCCCCGTCGCCGCCCCCAGCGCCTTCCAGCCGGGGACCGCGTTGACCTCCAAAATCGTCCAGCGTCCCGCATCGAGGTCGGCCAGGAGGTCGACCCCGGCCATCGTCGCCCCGACCGCCCGGGCCGCGCGGAGGGCCAGGCGGGCGGCCTCGTCGTCCAGTCCCAGAGCCTCGGGGCGACCGCCGACCGCCACGTTGGTCCGCCAGTCCCCCTCGGCCGCGTGCCGCCTCATGGCCCCCAGGATCCGCTCGCCCAGGACGAAGGCCCGGACGTCGTGCCCGGGATTCCGGACGTATTTCTGGACGTAAATCACCGCGTCCAGTCTCTCCAGCGTCCAGAACGTCCGGCGGGCCAGCTCTGGGTCCGTCACCCGGACCAGCCCCCGTCCCTCCGACCCGAACAGCGGCTTGACCACCACGTCGCCCCCCAGCGACTCGAAGGCCCCCAGCGCCGCTTCGGCCGATTCGCCCACCCAGGTCGCGGGCACGGGCAGGCCCGCCGCGTCGAGCCGGGCCGAGGCCAGGTATTTGTCGACCGCCGCCTCGACCGCCCGGGGCGGGTTCATCACCGGAACGCCCAGGCCCGCCAGTCGATGCAGCGCGTCCATCCGGAAGACCACCTGCTCCAGGCTTCCCGGCGGCATCATCCGGACCAGGACCCCGTCCACCGCCGAGAGATCGATCCCCCCCGCCTCGACCCGGGATGACCCGTCGCCGACCCGACCGACGACCTTCGGGAACGGGATCGCATCAAACTTGACATCGGTGATCTCGGACGCCCGGCGGAGGTCTTGGACGTGCCAGCCGAACCCGGAGACGAGGGCGACCAGGTGCGGCAAGGAAGTCTCCCGGGTCCGTCATCGGTGGGACGCTAGCCGAAGAACGACCGCGCCAGGACGTCCGGGGCGAGCCGGCCGAAGGCGTGCGACCGGCCCGTTTCCAGGTTCTGGAAGGCGACCTCGGCGGGGCTGAAGAGGTGGGGATCAACGGCGTAAAAGTCGTGGTTGTAGCGGGCGAAGATGGCGGCGAAGGGCTCGCCGTGGTCGCCGGAGGCGGTCGAGGGGATCCGGGGGCCGACCTGTTCGAGGCTCGGGTCGTCGCCAGTCACATAGAGGACGACCCGGGCCCCGTAGAGGATGGCGTCATTGGTCCGGCCGATCGCGGCGAGGTCGTCCCCGGCGACCGGCGGGATCGGCGCGACCCCGTGCGCCGAGACGACCCGGCGGAGGTCGAATCCGAGCCCGTGGAGCTTATGCAGCGCTGTCTCGACCGACCGGGCCACGACCTGGACCCCGCCGGCCAGGCTGGCCGTGGGGGCTCCCACCAGGGTGACGTCGGAGGGGGCGACGCGGCAGGCCTCGGCGACCATGGCGAAGACCGCCGGGGGCGGCGGCTTCCGGCCTTCCAGGACCCCAACCACCGCCTTGGGCCGCTCGGCCAGACCCAGCTCCTCGAACAGGGGCTCATGGGCATAGGCGGCCCGCATCGGCCCGGAGCCCATCGCGAAATACTTGCCCTCGGCGACGGCCCAGCCGGCGTACTGGCTCCCGAGGCAGGCAAGGACCGGGTGGTCGGTCGTCACCAGGAGGCAGGGGCAAGGGCGCCCGCCGACGTCGCCGGGGATGATCGCCACCTCGGCCAGGTCGGCCAGACAGATCCGGGCCAGGTCGAGCCCGGCGAGGAGCCCGCCCCGCGTGGCGATCCCGGAGTCGACGAACCGGCCGCCCCCCTCGATCGGGTGCGCGGCAATCCTCCGCTCGTCGGCGATTGCCAGGAGCGCCTCGACCCTCCGGAGAGCCCGGCCGTTCAGGTCCATCGTCGCGTCCCCCGCCTACCGACCGGCCACCAGGACCTCGCCCCGACCGCCCACGACCCGGTCCCCATTGTACCGCCGGATCGGGGCGGCGAAAGCGGCCTCCGGGACCGGGAAGCCGAGGACCCGGAGCTCGCGGAGGTAGATCGTGAGGAAGTCCGGGCGGAGCGTGCCGCTCGGCTCGAAGCTCGGGAGCAATTCGGGTCCGTCGAGGCCGAAGAGGGCGAGCGTCCCCCGCTTCATCCCGGCCCCGGCCCCGCGGTCGACCGGCCCGAAGCCGAAGATCGAGCCGGCGACCATCCCCCGCCCCGCCCCGAGGCCGAGCCGCCCGCCGACGGCGATCGTCCCGCGCCGGAGGGCCAGGCCGGCGTCGGGCCCGGCTCCGCCGTCGACCAGGATGACGCCATCGCGCATCCCGACCCGGCTCCCGGGCAGGGCCGCCCCGAGCCGTTCCCCGGCATCGCCGCGGATCCGGAGCAGGCCCCCGCGCATCTCGGCCCCGGCCCAGGCTCCCGCCGATCCCTCGACCTCGACCGAGCCGCCCAGCATCCCCGAGGCCAGCCTCGGCCCCGCGTCGCCCCGGAGCTCGACCCGGCCCCAGGCCATCCCCGAGGCCAACCCCCGGACCGGCCGGAGGTCGCCCTCGAAGATCAGGTGGCCGTCGGAGCCGTCCCCCTCGACCCGGAACAACTCCCCCAGTTCGGCCGTCGCGTTGCCTGCGGGGACCGGGAGCCGGGCGACCTCACGGGCCGCCCCGGCCATCGTCTCGGGTCGAAGCCCCTCGCCGTCGACCGGGCGACCGATCGGGCCTTTCCATTCCAGGGTCAATGGCATGTTCGGCCGATCGTCGAAAGGATGGACCCCGGCCAACCCGACGTCCTCCGGGGGACGGGATCCCCCGGAGGGTCGCTCGATCAGTAAGAATCGGCGCTGACCACCTCGCCCTGGTTGATTGATCCGATGGACCAGAGCGTGTTATAGGCGATGCTGCTCTTGAGGAAGCGGACCGAGCCGTCGACCATGCAGACGTTGGCTCCGCCCGCGTGGAAGCTGGTCAAACCGGCGATGGTGCCGGAGTCGGTGTCGCTGTCGCCATTCTCGAACTGGCAGTAGGGATACGGGGAGTTGGGCGGGACGACCAGATTACCGAGGCCGTGGCAATAGGTGCCCTCGGCCCACAACCGGCCGTTGAAGCTGAACTGACTCCCGCCGCCGTTGGAGCCGGTGTGCGACGGGCAGCTATTCGTCTGGAGGCACTGCTGGCAGGAGTTGAGGACGGCCGCGAGGGCTCCCCCGCCGAGGGGGAAGCTGGCGGTCGCGACGGCCATGTTCCGGTCGATCGACCCGAAGGCTCCGACGGGCTGGCCGGCGATATCCTGGATCGAGTTCTTTGAGTCGTTGAAATCACCGATCCTCCACTCGCCGAACGCCACCGAGTTCGAGGTCCCATCCATGACGTCTCGGATACCGATGGCCTTGCCGCCGACCATGAACGGGCCGTTGGGAATGTTCGTATAATTGCCGAGGCCCGGGTCGCTGCCGTACCAGGAGATGCTCGCCCCGGTGCTGGCGAAGTAGGCGTTGCCGGGCCAAGGCTTGCCGTACCAGGAGCCCTGGGTCGAGCCCGAGGAGGGACAAAGCAGGTTGTTGATCTGGGTCGTGGTCGCCGTGGTATTGGTCTTTTCACCGATCCCATTGCCACGCATGACCATGTTGAAGTTCATGGCGTTGTAAACCGCGTTCTGCTCCATGTAAGGCATCAGCATCGCCTGGGCGCTCCAGGAGCCCCATCCACCCTGAGGAAAGTCCGTGCGGCCGGGGGTGGGGGCCGGATTCCCCCCAAGCGGGAACGAGTTGATCGAGCTGTGGTAATTCTGGAGGGCCAGACCCAGTTGCTTCAGATTGTTGACGCACTGGCTGCGTCGGGCGGCCTCGCGCGCGGCCTGGACGGCGGGTAGGAGCAAGGCGATGAGGACGGCGATAATCGCGATCACCACCAGCAACTCGATCAGCGTGAAACCCCGTCGGACCCGGGGAATCGTGGGTGAGTTCTTCGTGAGCATCTCTGATGACTCCGGAATCGATAAGGGATAAGGATGGAAAGCCGGACGACAATCGCGATGGGGAGGTCCATTCGCGAGGCGAAGGGCCTCGGAATCCAGGCCCAGCTTCGAAGCGATCATTGCGGGGCCGAGCCGCCCCGGGCCGAATCGAAAGACGCGCTCGAACGGTTCGGCTTCCCGTTGGAGCCGAGGTCGGCCTTGCTCGGCACCGGGAGGGCACTGGAGGCCGGCGGCGCCGAGGTCACGGTGGCGTCGGAATTGCACCCGACCAGGCCACCGACGACGAACGAGAGCGCAACCACCCTGGCCTTGCTTGCATGGACTGAACAAAGCATCATGGCAACTCCGGGCGGATCAATCTTGGGTCCGTTCGACAATCACGCGAAAGAATGAGGACTCGATCGAATCGCTTCCATCGAACCCGAGACTCCTCGGGCCGATCGATGTTGCGTATCCAAACCCAACTCTCGCGTCGAGAATCCCCCACCCACGCATCAACGATCGCATGAGGACATAGGGCAACGTCGACGACGATATCGAGGAAAGGAAGCTCCCAGAATGGCAAAATCCGCCACGGGGATCAAGAAGGTCGATTGGAAGTCCATTTGGATCGAGGTCGATAAGGTCGTTATCTGACCCTTTTCACCGGGGCGTGGGTAATGAAAGCCCCAGATATCACGACTCCAGCGTCAAGGGATGCCACCTCGCCGACCGGAGCGTCGCGGGGTATCCTGGGCGAAGGCCCGGAGCCGCGACAACGATCGACCGCAAGGCCCCGACCGGGGGACGACGCCATGCCCGCTCAGGAAACCGACACCGACGACCAGCTCCGCCTGGGGAGGGCCGACCAAGGCCGACCGACCTCGGCCGAAGAGTTCGCCGGAGCCTTTTACGAAGAACCCTGGACCTACGAACTCATCCGCGGGAGGCTGGTCGTCATGTCGCCCGAGGGGACGAGTCACGTCTTGCAGAGTACACCCTGGAATTACCGATTGTGCGCCTATGTCCTGGCCCATCCGGAGGTTGTCCAGGCGGTCGTCTCTCAAGCCTGGGTCCGGATCGACCGGGACAACGCCCGGATTGGCGACATCGGCGTCTACCTCGGCGGCGAGCCCGAAGCCCTGAACATCCCCGACCAGGTCCCCGACCTGATGTTCGAGTTCGTCAGCCCCTCCAGGACCGACCGGCTCCGCGACTACGTCGAGAAGCGGGCCGACTACCAGAAAGCCGGCGTCCGCGAGTACGTCATCGTCGACCGCTTCGAGAAGAACGTCACCGTGCTGAGGCTGGCCGATGGCTCCTATCGGGAGCGGATCCTGACGGCGACCGACGCCTACGAAACGCCGCTTTTGCCGGGGTACTTGGTCCGGCTGACGGAGGTCCTCCCCCGATGAGCCGGCCCGGGAGAGCCGTTGGAGTCGAAAATCTCGCAGACGCGCCTCTTCCTCGCGGTCGAGGGCCCTGCCGGGTATTCTGATAGGGCCCGGAAGCCCGACGCCCATCGACCGCGAGGCCCCGACCGGGGACGATGCCATGGCCACTCAGCCAACCGACACCGACAACCTGCTCCCTCTCGGCAAGGCGGACCACGGCCGGCCGACCTCGGCCGAGGAGTTCGCCGCGGCGACCTATGAAGAACCCTGGACCTACGAACGAGTCGGCGGGAGGCTGGTCGTCATGTCGCCCGAAGGGACAGGTCATGTCTTGCAGAGCGAGCCGTGGCGGGATCGGCTGGGGGCCTATGCCCTGGCTCATCCGAAGGTGGTCCAGGCGGTCGTCTCGCAGGCCTGGGTCCGGATCGACCGGGACAACGCCCGGATTGGCGACATCGGCGTCTACCTCGGCGGCGAGCCCGAAGTCCTGAACATCCCCGACCAGGTCCCCGACCTGATGTTCGAGTTCGTCAGCCCCTCCAGGACCGACCGGCTCCGCGACTACGTCGAGAAGCGGGCCGACTACCAGAAAGCCGGCGTCCGCGAGTACGTCATCGTCGACCGCTTCGAGAAGAAGGTCACCGTGCTGAGGCTGGCCGATGGCTCCTATCGGGAGCGAACCCTGACGGCGAGCGACGCCTACGAGACGCCGCTTTTGCCGGGGTTCTTGGTCCGGCTGGCGGAGGTTTTGCCACGATGAGCCGGCTCCGGATCGCGGGGGGGCATGTGGTCGACCCGGCCCACGGGGTCGACGGCCTGGCCGACGTCTGGGCCGAGGGGGGGCGGATCGTCAAGGCGCCGGACGACCCCGAAGTCCGGGCCGACCGGACGATCGACGCCCGAGGGTACGTCGTGATGGCGGCGGGCGTGGACGTCCACTGCCACATCGCCGGGCCCAAGGTCAACGCGGCCCGGATGCTCCGTCCCGAGGAGGCCCGGGCCGGGGCCCTCCCGAGGTCGGACGCGCCGGGGGCCCGATCGGGGACGTTGGGAAGCGTCCCCAGCAGCTTCAGCACCGGCGCCAAGTACGCCGGCCTGGGCTACGGGACCGCCGTCGACGCCGCGATCGCCCCGCTCGGGGCCCGGCCGGCGCACCACGAGTTCCGCGACACACCGATCATCGACAAGGCGTTCCTGGTCCTGCTCGGCAACAACCATTACGCGATGGATCGGATCCGCCTGGGCGAGCGCGAGCGGCTCCGGGCGTTCGTCGCCTGGATCCTTGGGGCGACCCGGGGGTTCGGGATCAAGGTGGTCAACCCCGGCGGCGTCGAGCGCTGGAAGCAGGGCGGCGGGAACGTGGCGACGCTGGACGACGTGGTCCCCCACTTCGAGGTCACCCCCCGCCAGATCCTCACCGAGATCGCCCGGGCCGTCGACGACCTGGCCCTGCCCCACCCGATGCACCTCCACGGCCTGAACCTGGGCCTGCCCGGTAACGCCGAGGTCACGATGGAGACCCTCCGGGCCCTCGACGGCCACCGGGCCCACCTGGCCCACATCCAGTTCCAGAGCTACGGCGGGCACCCCGGAGACCTCGGCAAGTTCGACTCGGAGGCCGGGCCCCTGGCCGATTACGTGAACACGCATGCCAATCTGACCGTCGACGTCGGCCAGGTGATGTTCGGCGAGACCACCAGCATGACCGCCGACGGCGCCGTGGGGCAGTTCCTCCACGGGGTCACCGGGCGAAAATGGGTCAGCCACGACCTGGAGATGGAGACCGGCTGCGGGATCGTCCCGATTACCTACGACGACCGGAACGCCGTCCATGCCCTCCAGTGGGCCATCGGCCTGGAGTGGTACTTGCGCGTGGATGATCCCTGGCGGGTCGCCATGAGCACCGACCACCCCAACGGCGGTTCCTTCCTGGCTTATCCCCAGATCATCGCCCTGTTGATGGACCGGGGGCACCGGGCCGACGCCCTGAAAGCCCTCCCCGACCGGGTCCGGGCCCGGAGCGGCCTGGGCGACCTGTCGCGCGAATACACCCTCTCCGAGATCGCCGTGATCACCCGGGCCGGCCCGGCCCGGATGCTCGGCCTGGCCCGGAAGGGGCACCTCGGGCCGGGGGCGGATGCCGACGTGACCATCTACGCCCCCGACGATGACAAGCAGCGCATGTTCGCTCTCCCGCGTTATCTCATCAAGGGGGGCGAGGTCGTCCTCGACGACGGCGAACTCCGCCGATGGCCCGAGGGCCGGACGCTCCACGTCGCACCCGAGGGGGATCCCGAGGCCGACCTCGCCATCGCCGAATGGTTCGAGCGGTCGTCCTCGATCGCCTTCGCCAACTACCCGGTCCGCGACGAGGAGGTGGCCAATCCCCTGGCCGTCGCGGCCGGGACCGGGGAGGCTTCGCCTTGACCCCGCTCACCATCGACGGCGTCGCCATCGCCGACACCTTCGCCGAGGCCTTCCCGATGACCGCCGCCCGGGCGATCATCACGGCCGACTCGCCGAGGTGGGCGGAGATCGCCGCCCGGACGATGACCGGGTACGCGACCAGCGTGATCGCCTGCGACGCCGAGGCGGCCATCGAGCGGACGCTCGCCCCCGACGAGACGCCCGACGGCCGGCCGGGCGTGGCCGTCCTGGCCTTCGCGTTCAGCCGGGACGCGCTGGAGAAGGCGCTGAGTAACCGGGTCGGCCAGTGCGTGATGACCTGCCCGACCACCGCCTGCTACAACGGGCTCCCGGTGGGCGAGAAGTCGGTCAATGTCGGCGGCCGGCTTCGGTTCTTCGGCGACGGCTTCCAGATCGCCAAGCGGCTCGGGGGGAGGCGGTTCTGGCGGATCCCGGTGATGGACGGCGAGTTCACCTGCGAGGAAACCTTCGGGACGACCAAGGGCGTGGCCGGCGGCAACATCATTTTGCTCGGGTCGGACCCGAAAGCGACCCTGGCCGCGACCGAGGCCGCCGCCGATGCGATCCGGGCCGTCCCCGGCGTGATCCTGCCGTTCCCGGGCGGGATCGCGCGGTCGGGATCGAAGGTCGGCAGCAAGTACAAGGCTCTCCGGGCCAGCACCAATACCGCCTTCTCCCCGTCGCTCCGCGGCCTGGTCCCGACCATCCTGCCGCCCGGGGTCGAATGCGGCTACGAGATCGTCATCGACGGCCTGACCCTGGAGGCCGTCGAGCAGGCCACAGCCCTCGGGCTCCGCGCGGGGGCGAGGCCCGGAATCCTCCAGATCACCGCCGGGAACTACGGCGGCAAGCTCGGCCCGTTTCACATCCGGCTGGTCGACGTCCTGGCCCGTTGGGCGTGATCGGCGAGGACGGCGGTCGGCCGGCTGGCGTGGCCATCGGCCCCCTGGCCGGAGGTCGCCAGTCGCCGACGGAGGGCGTCCAGGACGTCGCGATCGGCGGGGAGGCCGGCCGGGATCGCGGGCCGGAGCGGGAGCATCACGCCGTCGATTCGGGCGACGGTCCCCCCGGACTCGATCCCCGGGCGGGCGACGTCGAAGGCGACGGTCGAGGGCGTCCCGGGCCTCGTGGCGCCGGGGGCGATGACGACCGTCGGGATCGCGGCCAGGAGCCCAAGGAGTTCGGGGGGCAGCTCGGCCGCCGGGTCGTCGGCGACGATCAGGACGGCGTCGACCGCGCCGGACCCGAGCCGGGCGGCCAGGCTCGCCTCGCCGGGGAGGTGCCGGGGGAAACCCTGGCCGAAGTCGAGGGCCGAGGGCGCCCCGGCCTGCCAGGACAGGACCGCCTCGGCCCCCCCAGCGTTCCCGGGCGGGCCCAGCGTCAGCCCGACGAATCGGCGGCCCTCGTTCAGGTCGCGGACCAGCGTCAGGGCCGCCTCCACCGCCCAGGGACCGCCGGGCCCCTCGCCCATTGAGGGTCCGAAGAAAAAGGCCCCGTACCGGGCGCGCGTCAGCCGGTCGGCCAGGTCACGGAGTGATCCGAACGAGCAGCCGGTCGATCGTTCGACCCGGTCGCGGTCGACGGCCACTCCGCGGACCATCGCCCGGAGCGTCCAGAGGGCCTCCGCCCTGCGGTCGGGGGGGACCAGGACGCGGAGGTCGGAGGCCGTCCCCGTCGCGATCGGCCCGTCCTCGACCACCACCAGGGTCCGGCCCGCGCGACCTTCGGGAATGAACCGGCCCCGGGGCTCGACCGAGTAGCGCTCCCGATGTCTCGGGTGGGTGGCGTCCGGGTCGACGCCCCAGAACACCACCAGGTCGGCCCGATCCTTGACCTCGCCGAGCGTGGCCGAAACCTGCCCGGACCGCTGGAACGCACCGAGCCTCGCCCCCCGCTCGGCCGAGCCCGCCAGGTCCACCGCCGCCCCGATCGCGTCCGCGATCGCCAGGGCCGAGGCCGCCCCCTCGACCGTCGACCCCGACAGGCCCCAGACCATTGGCGCCTGCGCCCCCGATAGGATCCCGGCCGCCCGCCCGATCGACTCGTCGAAATCCGCCGCCCGGCCCTCCACCGTCGCCGAGGGGAATCCCGCCCCCGGTCGAGGGGCCAGGAACCACGGCCGGCCGATCGAGCAGGCGTGGACCGCCTCGACGACCCGGTCGCCCTCGACCACCACCCGGATATCATCGCAGAGGCAGCCGCAGCCCAGGCAGGTCGCGTGCTCCACGACTCTCGGCCCCTCGGTGATGCTCATCGACTCGCCCTCCCGCATGACCCAGGACTCCGGACTCCGTGTAGAATACTCGTTCTTCGCGGTCTCGGGTCAAACCCCAAAAGCTCCATCACCGAGGCCCCGGATGGACCTTCGGCCCTGAACCCTCAATCCTGTCCTCCGGATGAGAGGCGATCCGGTATCAATTTCTTGACCTGGCAACGAGTGATGACTGATCGGAGATGGTTGATGGGCGAGAAATCCAGGAAGATTTTCCCGGCGTCGGCATCGGATTTCGCCCCCCTGATCGACCATCACTCATGGACCATCAACCATTTTCGAGCCCGGAAAACCTACGTGCGGACGCAGCATGAAACTTTGCTTATCGATCGACCGGTTCGAAGGTCCGAGGAAGGAGATTGCCGTCCTGGTGACGGAGGATGGGCGATCGATCCTCTTCCCGCGCGACCTCCTGCCCCGGGGGGCGAAGGCGGGTGATCTCCTGGCGATGGGGCTGGAACGCGACCTCAAGGGGATGGCCGAGCTGGCCCGGAAGGCGAAGTCCGTCCGCGATGACCTGGCGAAGACCGACCCCGGAGGGGACATCCAGTTATGAGACGGTCTTACGTGGCGGCCCTCGCGCTGATCGCGCTGCTGGTTTGCCTGGCGGCCTACTGGGGCTTCGGCCGGCCGAGGAAGCCGCTCCGGCCGACCTCGGGCGTGGCCACGGTCGAGTTCCTCGACGTGGGGCAGGGGGACGCCGTCCTGATCACCTCGCCCGAAGGCAAGACGGCCCTGGTCGACGCCGGGCCGTCGAACCGGGTGGTCGAGCAGCTCCGCGCCCGGGGGATCGAGACGCTCGACCTGGTCGTGGTCAGCCATCACCACATCGACCACTACGGGGGGATGGCCGCCGTCGTCCGGGCCTTCCACCCCCGGGCCTTCCTCGACGCCGACTCGCCCCACCTGACGCCGAGCTACCTGAAGCTCCTCGAATTGATCCGGCGGCAGGGGATCGCCGCGATCCGGGCCGGGCCCGAGCCCCGGAAGATCGGGCTGGGCTCGGTCGCGCTCCGGATCTTCCCGCAAGCCCCGCCGAGCCAGAAGGAGGAGAACAACAACAGCATCGGAATCCGCGTCGAGTACGGTTCCTTCTCCGCGCTGCTGACTGGAGACTCCGAGCGAGCCGAGCGGCGCTGGTGGATGCAGAACGCCCCGGGCCTCTGCGCCGACGTCCAGGTGCTCAAGCTGGCCCACCACGGGAGCCGGAACGGGACCGACTCGGCCTGGCTGGGCCTGACCCGGCCCCGGCTCGCGGTGGCCAGCCTGGGCCTGAACAACGAGTTCGGCCACCCCCACCCTCAGCCCCTCGCCCTGCTCCGGTCGCTCGACATCCCGCTGAGGCGGACCGACCAGTCCGGCTCGATCGCGATCCGGACCGACGGCCGGGACTGGTCGCTCGGAGGCCCGAGGCCCTCCCCAGCCGAGACTCCCGGGGCGGCCAGCGAGTCGACCGCCACCGGGAGGATGTCGACCCCGATTGCCGTGGTCGACCTCAACGCCGCCACCGAGGCCGAGTTGCGGACCCTGCCCGGAATTGGTCCGGCGCTGGCCCGACGGATCATCGACGGTCGCCCTTACGGCTCGGTCGACGACCTGGCGAACGTCCCCGACATGGGCTCGAAGCGGATCGAGCGCGTCCGACCATTCGTTGGGGTCGATTGAGCCCGGGAAGCGAAAGAGGCGTGGCCGGGATGCGATCGGCAATCCCCGCCCCGCCTCCGAGTTTCGCCCGACTCCCGCAGCGATCAATACTGGTCGGCGCTGATGACCTCGCCGCCGGCCCGGGTGCCCAGCGCCCACCAGACCGTAGGGGTGATCGAACTCTTGATGCCCTTGACCGAGCCATCGCAGAACAGCACGTTAACAGTCCCCGCATGGCGGCTCGATGCCGTGAACATCCCCTGGTTGAAGTTTCCGGCCTGACAGCTCCAGGTGTTGGGCGGCATCACGTGCTTGTAATGGCCCATGTCGCGCTGGGTCGTGTGCCAGTACTGCCCGAAACCCCAGTCGCCGGTCAGTGTCGTGGCCAAGGCGGCCAGGCACGTATTGTAATCGGTCTGGGAATTTCCGGTGGGCGTGCCAATCTGGCGGACACCCGTGGATGGCTTGGTGGCGTCCGCGGCGTTGCTGCTGGTCCCGATCCCCTTGCAAATCTCGCTGTACGCCGCCGTGTTACTCGTCCCGTCGATGATCGAGGCGAAGCTGACCGGCGCGCTGGTGGCGGCCTGGTACATCGAGGCACCGATGCCCAGGTTGTTGTTGTTGACCTCGGGGACCAGGCCGTCGGAGCCGACGTTCATGACATAATTGTTGTGTCCTTCGATGTTCGTCAACCGGTCCAGGTCCGACGGACAGAGGAACCCGCTGATCTTGGTGCGGACCGAGGTGGTGTTGCCCCCCGCGTTATTATTCGGGTCGGCGGGGTTGGTAGGAGTGGTGCCGACCGAGCTGGTGAAGTTGATCGTATTGTACAAGGGGGACTGCTCCATATACGGCAAGAGCATCGTCAGGCTCGACCACTCGCTCCACCCGCCGGGCCCGTGATCCCAAGGCAACGCATTGACCGTACTGTGATAGTTGTGCAGGGTAATGCCAAGCTGCTTCAGGTTGTTGACGCACTGCATCCGCCTGGCCGCCTCGCGCGCCGCCTGGACCGCCGGCAGCAACAAGGCGATCAGAACGGCGATGATGGCAATGACCACCAGAAGTTCGATCAGGGTGAAGGCGCGACGATTCGAGGCTCGGCTCATCCAAGGGTCTCCTGAAAGCGAAACACCACCGCATCTTCCCCGATTTCGAGCGGGGAATCGGAGCCGTTTATGGGCAATGATGGAATCGCGGATCGAACGAGCTGAGATCTCGCCCGGTGCGGCCTTTCCGATCATCAATCCCTGAACGCGGTCCGCAACCTATTTCTCACGACACCGACACGAAATCTGAAAATAAATTGATCCGGGCAAGCCACCAGCCCAAGATCTCTCGTGGTCGGAGAGGTGCCTGGCTAAGGTATGGAGGCCCGCAAAATCGAGGCCAGGTGTCCAAAACTTTGGTGACGGGTGGAGAGTGGAACGATGAGACGACCGTCTGAAGAGAGTGGTACGCCGGATTCCCGGCCTCGTGTCGTGATCATCGGCGGGGGGTTCGGCGGGATCGAGGCCGCCAAGGCGCTCCGGGGGGCGAAAGCCTGGGTGACGCTGATCGATCGGCGGAACCATCACGTCTTCCAACCTCTTCTCTACCAGGTCGCCACCGCGGCGCTCAATCCGACCAACATCGCCAGCCCGATCCGGCGGATCCTCCGGGGGGCCGAGAATATCGAGGTCCTCCTCGGCGAGGTCGCCTCGGTCGACGTCGCCGCCCGGACGGTCCGGATGCTCGACGGCGAGCTCTCCTACGATTACCTGATCGTCGCCACCGGCGCGACCCACAGTTATTTCGGCCACGACGACTGGGAGCGGTTCGCCCCGGGCCTGAAGTCGATCGAGGACGCCACCGAGATCCGCCGCCGGGTCCTCCTGGCCTTCGAGGCCGCCGAGCGCGAGGACGACCCCCGGCGTCGCCGCGAGTGGACCACCTTCGTCGTCGTCGGCGCCGGTCCCACCGGGGTCGAGCTGGCCGGGGCGCTGGTCGAGATCGCCCGCCATGACCTGACCCACGAGTTCCACCACTTCAACCCGGCCCGGTCGACCGTGATCCTGGTCGAGGCCGGCCCCCGGGTCCTCCCGGCCTACGCCGAGGACCTCTCCGAGAGCGCCCGGAAGCAGTTGGGTCAACTGGGCGTCGAGGTCCGGACCGGCGTGAAGGTCATCGGGATCGACCAGGAGGGGGTCTCGACCGACGGCCGGCGGATCGCCGCGCGGACGGTCCTCTGGGCAGCCGGCGTCCTGGGCTCGCCACTGGCGAAGACCCTCGGCGTCCCGCTCGACCGCGTGGGCCGGGTCGAGGTCGGGCCCGACCTCAGTCTCCCCGGCGCCCCCGAGGTCTTCGTGATCGGCGACCTCGCGGCGATCAAGCAGAGCGGCAAGCCCGTCCCCGGCGTCGCGCCAGCCGCGATGCAGGGCGGCAAGCACGCCGCCCGCGCCATCCTGGCGAGCATCAAGGGCCAGCCCCGGAAGCCATTTCGCTACGTCGACAAAGGCTCGCTGGCCACCATCGGCCGCCACTCAGCCGTCGCCGAGATCGGCAAGCTCCACCTCTCCGGTTTCGTCGCCTGGATCGCCTGGAGCCTGATCCACGTCTTCTTCCTGATCGGCTTCCGGAACCGAGTGCTGGTCATGATCGAATGGGCATACCTTTACTTATTCCGCGATCGCGGGTCGCGGCTGATCACCGGACCGGTGGTAGACCTCCTGGAGAAGTCCCAGACCCCCGGCCCGGCCCTCCTCGAACCCGGACAGGTCCGGAGCTGAAGCCCCCTGGTCGAGCAGCCCTCTCCCGGCGGGGCGGTCGGCTCAAGGTCCGATCTTCGATGGGCCGTTCTTCCCCGGGAGATCGATCACGCGGGCGGGCCGGACGAGGGGTCGGGCCGGTCGCCGCCCCGCGAACCACTTGCCCGAGGCGTCGGCTTACCTTATGAATGGATCCCGGGAACCGCACGCGGGCTTCTCGACCCACCCACGGGCCTCCGGCCCCGACGACCGAAGGCCCGATCTCGACATGGCGACCACCAGCATCGGCGAGCGGGGGCTGGAACCGGGCCCCCGGTATCAGTTTCGTGGCCATTCGCTCACGGTGACGCGCGGTCACCCGCTCCCACTCGGGGCCAGCCGGACGGCCAGCGGCGTCAACTTCGTCCTGATCTGCCGCCACGCCACCTCGGTCCGGCTGGTCCTCTCGGAGCCGTGCAACCCGGGGATCGAGACCGAGATCCCGCTCGGGCCCCGCTTCTTCCGGACCGGCGACCACTGGCACGTCCGGATCGACGGCCTGCCCGACGAGTTCTGCTACGGCTACCGCGTCGACGGTCCCGTCGGACCGATGCACCGGTACGACCCGAGCATCGTCCTGCTCGACCCCGCCTGCCGGGCCCTCTCTTGCGGCCGGCCCTGGGGCCATTCGGCCGGGGCGATCCGGCGAAGCCTCCTGACCCGGACCATGGCCGAGCGCCAGGACGACTTGAACCCCAGGATCCCGCGCGAGGACACGATCCTCTACGAGCTTCACGTCCGGGGCTTCACCGTCGACCCCTCCTCGGGCGTCCGCCACCCGGGGACGTTCGCCGGCCTGACCGAGAAGGTCGCCTACCTCAAGGAGCTGGGCGTCACCGCCGTCGAACTGCTCCCCATCGACGAGTTCGACGAGAACGACTGCCCCTTCGTCGACCCGATGACCGGCGAGCGGCACCGGAACCTCTGGGGCTATAACACCATCGCCTACGCCGCGATCAAGGCCGCGTACGCCAGTAACTGGGAGGGCGGCGAGCCCCGCCAGGAATTCCGTCGGATGGTCGGCGCCTTCCACCAGAGCGGCATGGAAGTCATCCTCGACGTCGTCTTCAACCACACCGCCGAGGGGAACGAGGACGGCCCGACGTACAATTTCCGAGGTCTGGATAACAGCATGTATTACATGCTGGACGAGGACGGCAAGTACCTCAACTTCGCCGGCTGCGGCAACGCGGTCAACAGCAATCACCCGATCGTCCGGTCTCAGATCCTCTCGTGCCTCCGGAACGCGGTGGCCGAGTCGGGCGTCGACGGCTTTCGGTTCGACCTGGCCTCGGTCCTGGGACGCGACAAGCGCGGGAACGTCCTGGTCGAGCCGCCGGTGATCGATCAGATCACCGAGGACGCGCTGCTGGCCGACTCGAAGATGATCGCCGAACCCTGGGACGCCGCCGGGCTCTACCAGGTCGGGAGCTTCCCCGGCGGCCATCGCTGGTCGGTCTGGAACGGTCAGTACCGCGACGATGTCCGCCGGTTCTGGAAGGGCGAGCCGGGGATGGCCCCGGCGCTGGCAACCCGGCTCTGCGGCTCGGACGACCTCTGCCACGGGCGGGGGCCGTTGCACTCGATGAACTTCATTACCTGCCACGACGGCTTCCCGCTGGCCGACCTGGTCTCCTACGACGGCAAGCACAACGAGGTCAACGGCGAGGGGAACCGCGACGGATCCGACTGCAACTTCTCGTGGAACTGCGGCGTCGAGGGGCCAACCGACGACCCGGCGGTTCTCGCCATCCGGGCTCGGCAGGCCCGGAACCTGATGGCCACGCTCTTGATTTCGCAGGGTGTCCCGATGATCCTCGGCGGCGACGAGATGCTCCGGACCCAGCGGGGGAACAACAATGCCTGGTGCCAGGACAACGCGATCTCCTGGGTCGACTGGTCGCTGGCCGAGCGGAACGCCGATTTCCTTCGCTTCACCCGCCAGTTGATCGCCCTCCGGATGCGGCACCATGTCCTCCGACGCCGGACGTTCCTTAACAGCGCCGTTGGGTCGACTCCCGAGATCGTCTGGCACGGCCTCCGCCCTTGCCAGCCGGATTTCGGCGCCGCCAGCCACGCGCTGGCCTTCGCGCTGGACGGGCGCCGGGGCGACCGGCCCGAGGTCGACCGCGACCTCTACGTCGCGATGAATGCCTTCTGGGAGCCGCTGAGCTTCCGGATCCCGGCGGCCCCCTCGGGGCGGGCCTGGCGTCGGACGGTCGACACGGCGAGGCTCTCGCCCGACGACGCGATGGGGCTCGACGAGGGGCCGGTGGTCCCGGTCTCGCAAGAGTATCGGCTCGAGGCCCGCTCGATGATCATCCTGGTCTCCGAGGCGTGACCTCCCAACCCGGCCGAGCCCACCGGGCCCGGCTGGGCTCGGGGAGGCGGCGACCCTTGGAACCACCCGGCTCGGCCTCCGTCGACGTGCCGGGCCCGGCCGGGTCGCCCCGGTCGGGCCCTGGGATTCGACAGGAATGAACATACAGAGGTAAGCTAATGCTGGATCACGCCCCGAGTCAGCCGGGGGTGAGGTGCTTCTTGCCGGCATTGGAGATGTGATAGCGCATGCTCCCGCTGGCCTTGTCCTTGGCGCCCTTCTTGATCAACTTCTTGGCCAGGAGCGATTCGATGGACCGCTCCTCGACCTTCTTGCCGACGGCGTAACCGTCCTCGGGCGCCTCGCCGATCTTCTTGAGCAATTCGTCCTGGCTTGAGGACAGCTTGAGCGGGGCGGCGGCCTTCTTCGGCGCCGCCTTCTTGGCCTTGGCCTCCGCCACGGGGGCCGGCTCGGGCGCGGCGGGCGCCTTGGGCTTGGGTGCCTTCTTGGGGGCGGTCTCCTTCGCCTCGACCTTCGTCGGCGCCGCCGACTCGTCCTTCTTCTTGGTCGTCTTCTTCACCGCCATGGCTTCGGACCCCTGACCAGGATGAGTGATGGCCAGCGGACGGCAATCGATCGGCCGAGCCCGCTTAAGAGTTCTTAGCCGATCGTATCAGCCTTGGCAAGACAACCAAGGCGCAGATGACGACGGTTATTCACAATTGTCCGACGAAACGACCGATGAAGTCGAGTCTGACGAGGCGACCATGCCTCGGATCGCCTCTCGGAACACACCTTCGAACGAAATCTGCCGGGCCGTCAATCGCGACGACGTCTCGATTCAAGGAATCCGTCACCCGAACGTCATCAGCCTCGGGGCGTCGAGCCGAAGCCGACCTCGAAGCCGCGCCGGATCGCGGCCAGGCCCCGCGCGACGGCGGCCGATCGCCATCGCGGGTCGGCCGGCGCGAACACCTCGCGGAGTCGGAGCCGGGCGCGTCGGGTCCCTTCGGATCCGGGGTCGCCCCAGTGGTGCGCCCGGTTCTCGGCCCGGAGCGCGGCGACGACTCCGAGGCCCGGCTCGGTGCCGAACTCGGCGCAGAGGAAGTCGTAGGCCCGGTCGCCGAAGGTCGCCTGGCACCAGGTCCCCAGCCCGCCCCGGGTCGGGTACGAGATCCCCCGGCCCGGGCGCTCGAACAGGTCGCGGCCGAAGCGATCGGCCAGCCACCGCGCGCGATCGGGCCTCACGCTGTCCTCCAGCAAGAGCGCGAGCTTGCCCCAGGCCCCGAGCCCGGTGTGGACGTCGAGGTGGAGCACGGTCTCGGCGCCGCCGACCCATCGGGGGAACTGGTCCTCCAGGATCCGCCGGGTCGGCGAGGGGCCGGTGCCGCCGAAGAACAGCCCGAGCGGGAACTCGTACTGCCCGCCCGCGATCGCCCGCTTCAGCGCGGCTTGGCCGTGCCGCGCGATCGCCGGGATCGACTCGATCCGGAGCAGGTCGAATCGCCCCGGGGGCCGCCTCGGGTTGAGCAGCCAATCGATCTCGCGATATTCCGGCGGGCAGCCTTGATACGGCTCGCCATCCCGCAGGAAATTCCGATTCAGGTCGACGTTCGCCGCGTCCGTCCGCCGGAGCCGATCGAAGCCGTAGGGGTCCAGCGCGTGGAGCAGCACCAGCCCCGAGCCCGTCGGGAGCGGCCAGGCTCCGGCGTCGTCTTCCAGCAGAGCGGCCTGGATCGCCGAGCCGAGGAATCCCTCGACGCCGTGGAGGCCCGAGGAGACGACCACCAGCCTCGAAGGCTCCTCCGAGCCGCCGAGGGCCACGTCGATCGTCAGGTCCTCGCCGCCGGCCGGGTGGGCTTCGAGCCGGAAGCCGCGCGCCGAGGCGCCGGCCCGGAACCGTGCGCGGGCCGCCCGGTAGTCGTTCGAGAAGGCATCGGCACCGGTCATCGCGTCCCCCCGAGGTCTCGTGAGCCCGGACTATACCGCCCCCGGGATTGAGCCGGGAGGGCCCGGCGCGCTATCCTCTCGGGATGATCCCCGATCGCCTGATGGCCGTCGTCTTCCCGGCCCGCGACCAGTCCCTCGCACGGGTCGCCGCCGGCCTTTCCGAGCCCGAGTCGGGCCGGCCGGCCGACAACCTCCGCCCGGCCGGACCGTTCGTCGAGGCGGCGCGGGCCGGGCGGATCGCGACGCTCGAAGACCTGTTCGCCCCTTGATTCGCCCGATGTCGCGGCCGGCGGGTTGCAAATTCGCCGGCGAAGGCCCATAGTCCAGTGCAACCGGCGCCGCTCGGCCCGACACCCCGGCGCCCGCCCCCTTGGAGAAGCCCCGCGATGTCCCTGCCGAAAACGCTGGCCAGAGGCGTCCGCCACCCAATCGCGCGCGTCCTGACCCTGGCTCGGCACTCCGCCTCGTATCCCTTCGATACCCCGCTGACCCGCGAGATCCACCGCCTGGAACGCCGATCGAGCGAGAAGCCGCTCCGCGCGATCGGCGACATTCCCGGCCTCGAACCCGCCCCCCGGCACGGCCTGACCGGGCTGGCCTACCAGCTCGTCCGCCACTACAAGCCCCGGGTCGTCGTCCAGCTCGGCACGCGAGGAGGGCTCGCGACCCTGGCCATCGCCTCGGCCCTCCGCGACAACGCCGAGGGCGGCCAGCTCTTCGCCGTCGACCCCGAGAATGGGCCCGACGCCTACGGGGCGCACCTGGCGAGCCTCGGCCTCGGCTCGATCGTCACCCCGCTCCGGATGGCCCCCCACGGGGCCCGCGACCAGGTGGCCCGGCCGATCGACCTCCTGCTCATCGACGCCATCCGGCCCAGTGAGGCCGTCGAGGACGACTGGGAGAGCTATGGCCCGATCGTCCGGCCCGGCGGGATGGTCCTCTTCGACGGCGTGAGGTCCGGGATCCAGGTCCGCCACTTCTGGCGAGCGATGACCCGGAACCACGAGAACCACACCGTCCGCCGCTCCGATTACCTCGGGATCATCCGGACCAAGCAGCATTAGCCCGCGACGCGAGCAACGCCGGCCCTCCCCCCGGGTCGCGGAAATGGATATAGTTCACGGCACATGAACATCCGACAACTCGGGGCATCTCCGGGTCGACCAACCCGAGCCGGCTGGCGGCTTCGAGGTCGGCACCGGGTGGGAGCGGGGCGCTCTTGAGGAGGGCCAGCTCGCTCGCCCCCAGGCGGACCGCCAGGCGAGCGGCGATGGCGTCGGTGGTCGTGGTCCAGGCGTGGGGCAGGGGGTCGGGCGATCGGTCGTCGCCGTCGAGGAACCGGCGGGGGGCCAGGACCGGCGTCAGGCCGGCCGACCAGAGGGCGGGGAAGTCGGCGGGGTCCTCCACCACGGCCAGGCCCGGGACCAGCGCCGCGAGGGCGTGCGCGGTCAGGTCGAGGACCCGGAGCGCCAGCGCGTGCGACCGGGCCTCGCCGACCGCCTGGGCCCGGTCGAGTTCGCGGAGGGCGTCGGCGAAGGGGCCGCCGCCCACGATCACGACCGGCCGATCGGCCCGTCGGCCGTCGAGGTAGCTCGACAGGCGATCGGCGAGGCCCGGCCAGCCGAGCAGGCTCCCGCCAACCTTGACGACGACCGGCCCGATCATGGCGAGCTGCCCGCCTCGGCCCACTCGACGGCCAGGGTGACCAGCGCATGGGCGCAGGCGGCGTCGGAGGCGACCGGGCCCCACGCCTCGGCCAGGGAAACGACCGGGCTGCCCGGCGCCAGGATGCGGCTCGTCAGCCGACGGGCCAGGAACTCGCCCGAGCCGGCGACCACGGCGCCCCCGGGGCGGCCGACCGTGGCCCCGGTCGCCCGGGCGGCGGCGGCCTCTAGCCGGGCGAGCAAAACCTCGTCGGCGGCCAGGGCGAAGGCGGCGGCGTCCTCGGAGGAGAAGCCGTCGCGGTCGGCCCCGACCATCCGGGCCAGGCGGTCGACGGCGGCGTCGGCGGTCGCCGGGCGGCCGTCGGCCGGCGAGAGGTCCTTGGGGTCGGACCGGATCTCGCCGGTCGTCAGGTAGACGTCGAGCGTGGTGGCGAACAGCTCGGCGGTCAACCCGGTCAGCCGGCCCCGGAAGGGCAGTTCGCGGGCGATCGAGCAAAGCGGCGTCCGCCGGACCCCGGCGTAGACCAGCTCGCCGGTCCCGAGCCGCTCGGTGTCGGTCCGACCCCGGACCGCGGGCCGGCCCCCAAGCAGCGGGATCAGGTCGGTGGTCGTCGAGCCGATGTCGATCAGGAGCCCCGGGCCCGGCGGGATCAGCCGGGCGGCCAGGGTTGCCAGCGCCAGCCAGTTGGCCGCCGCCGCCAACCCGGGCCGCTCGCGGACCTCTTCGACCGGGTGGAACTGGCCGTCGGACCCCCAGATCACAGTCCAGCGTCCCGGCAAGGCGGCCAGGGTGGCGTCCATGACCGCCCGGACCCCGACGGCCTTGGTTAAATAGCAGTCGCAGAGTTCGGCGGTCATCGTCAGAGCCACGCGGTCGGCCGCCGGGAGCGTCGAGGCCAGCGTGGCCAGGCTGCGGGTCAGCTCGTCGGGCTGCTTCCAGAGCTCGAAGGGGAGGGCCCGGGCCTGCCCCGAGGAGTGCGCGGCCTTGAGGTTCGCGCCGCCGACGTCGAGGGCCAACCAGGAGGGGGGGATGTTATTCATCGCGCCGATCGTTCCTTAAGTCTCATCGAGCCGTCGGCCCCGAAGGCGACGGGCGGTTGGTGGCATCCGGCCCGGAGCCGCTCGGGCCATCCGGTCCCGGCCAGGCCGGCCGAGGCGGCGGCGAGCCAGGCCCCGGCGATCGTCCCGGGAGGCAAGATCCGGGCCAGGCCGACAGACGAGGTCGTCGGCCTGGGGTTGATCTCCAGGACCACGGCCCCGCCCCGGGCGTCAACGAAGTCGACCCCGACGAACCCCCGGAGCCCGGGAACCGACTCGACCGCCCGGACGACTACGGCGAGGTCGGCCAAGGTGGCGGCGGGGACCGTCCCGCCCTCGTAGCCGATCCGACCATCGGCGTCGACTTCGATCCGCTGCCGGCCGACGGCGATCAGCGAGGCCCGGCCGTCGCGGTCGACGAGGAAGCTGGCGCTCATCGCCGGGCCCTCGATGTACAGCTGCGCCAGCATCCGCCGGCCCGGCCCCAATGCGGCCGGAAGCGGCCCGTGGGCCCGGACGACGAAGGTATCCAGCGACCCGGCACCGTCGATCGGCTTGACCACGATCGAGCCGTCCCCGTCGCACGGTGGGCCCGATGAAGTCTCGAACACGCGGGTTGGCGGCGTCGGGATCCCCCGGGCCTGGAAGTGGGCCGCCAGGCGGGCCTTGTCGGTCACCAGCGCCACGGCCTCGGGCCCGGAGCCGAGATGCTTCCCGCCGGCCTCCTCGACCGCCCGGGTCATCTCGGCGAGGAGGCCGTCGGACTCCGGAGCGACGAGCACGGTACAATCGGCCAGGGCCGCGAGCCGGGCGATGGAATCCCCGGCGGCCATCGCGACGACCTCGACGCCCGGGGGCGGTCCGAGGGTCGACCGATCTCCGAGGGTCGCGACCACGCGGACGCCGGGCACAGCGGCGAAGTCCTCGACGATCGCCCGCCAGATCGCGGCCCCCTCGACGACCCAGGACGCGGGGAGATCGCGGCCGGCGAGGCCGCCGGTGGCGTGTTCGTGGATCAGGACCCGGATCGTCCCACCCTCCGACCCCGAGCCTTTCATGCGAATCATCCCCGTCCTCGACGTCCGCCATGGCCGGGCCGTCCACGCGGTGGCGGGCGACCGGGCCCATTATGGGCCGCTCCGGAGCGTCTTGCACGGGGGTCCCGACCCGATCGACCTGGCCCGGGCCGGACGCGAGGCGTGGGGCTTGCTTGACCTCTACCTCGCCGACCTCGACGCCATCACCGGCGAGTCGCCCCCGGACCTGGGGCTCTATCGGGCCCTCGCCGGACTCGGGCTCGACCTCTGGGTCGACGCCGGGGTCCGCCACCCCAGCGACCTGGCCGGGCTGCTCGGTGCCGGGGTCGGCCGGGTGGTCGTCGGTCTGGAGACGGTCCTGGGGCCCGGGGCGCTCACCGGGATCGTGGCCGAGGCCGGGGCCGATCGGGTCGCCTTCAGTCTCGACCTCGTCGACGGCCGGCCGATGGTGGACACCCTTCCGAACTGGGGCACGGCCGAGGCCGCCGAGCTGGCCCTCCGAGCGATCGACTCGGGCGTCCGGACGATCATCCACCTCGACCTGGCCCGAGTCGGGACCGGCCGGGGCGTGGGCGACCTCGGCGCGATCGCTGGCGGTGGCGTCGAGTGGATCGTCGGGGGCGGGATCGCCGGCCTCGACGAGATCCGCAAGCTCGCCCGGATCGGCGTCGGGGGCGTCCTGGTCGGCTCGGCCCTCCACGACGGGCGGATCGGGACCGATGACCTGAGAAGCGATCTGCCCATTTTTCCGGTTCAAGGCTATGGGTCAGGGCAAATGGGCGAGGGTTAATGGATGAATCGAATCCCGGGAAAGTCGTCGAAGCGATTACGGGTGCATTGACGATAATTTGTCGTTAGCCATCAGCTTTCAATCATCTATCATCTCTCATCTCTTATCATCCATCTTCGATCCCGGATCGCCTCCGAGACTCCGGTGACGGGTCCTCACCGCGTCGACCGCCAGACTTCGCGGGCCCAGGCGTCGCGGTGCCGGACGTGGACTTTCAGCTCGCGGAGCGGGTACAGATGGCCTCGCCATCGGACGCCCCCCCGGATCAGAGTCAGAGCGACGGACCGGACCAGCGAGGTCGTGATGGCGACGGCCCCGAACGGGATCAGGGCCGCGTAATACCAGCCGATCCGGCTGTGCCACGAGGACGCGCCGATCGTCGCCGCGATCGCCGCGACCCCGAGGCCGCAGGTCAGTCGGGCCCACCCCGGGCCAACGAACAGCCCGGCGTAGGGCATCAGCCCGATGACCAGGATCCCCGCCCCGACGAGCATGGCCTTGTCGAGCCGGTAGCCCAGGCCGGCGAAGAAATTCTTCTCCAGACCGCGGATCATCCCCCCCAGCCCGACCTGCCAGCGGACCGAGACCGACCCCCGGCCGAGCAGGAACCGCATCCGGTAGCCGGCGAATTTCAGGGCCTGGGCCAGCCTCATGTCGTCGTCGACCGAGAGCGCCACCCGGCGGAATCCGCCGATGGCCCGGAACGACTCGGCCCGGACGAGGTTGAAGGCCCCGATCCCGGCGTGGGCCTTGCTCCGCCGGTCGTCGAGCCGGCCGAGCGGGGAGTACATGGCGAAGAGCAAGCCGAAGAGGGCGAGGAACGTCCGCTCACCGGCCGACTCGGTGGGAATCTCCGGGCCGACGGTGACGTGGTCCAGCCCCTCGGCCTCGGCGAAGGCCACGGCCCGCCGGAGCGCGGTGGGCTCGAAGACCACGTCGGCGTCGGTGAAGAGGATCCACCGGGCCCGGGTCGCCTCCGATGCCGACTGGAGCGCGTGCGTCTTGCCCAGCCAGCCGGAGGGGAGTTCTCGGACGTGGACGACCCGGAGCCGGCCGTCCTCCCCCGCCAGGTCCTCCAGGATCGCGCCGGTGGCGTCGATGGAGCGGTCGTCGACGGCGATCACCTCCAGGCCGGGATAGTCCTGGGCGAGCATCGACCGGGTCGCGGCGGCGACCATCGCGGCCTCGTCCCTGGCGGCGAAGGCGACCGCCAGGGTCGGCCATCCCCCCGGGGGCGGTCCGTCGGGGAGCCCGGCGAGGAACACGGCCTTGTGCCGGTGCCGGGCCAGGTGGACCAGGTGGACCAGCCAGGGGATCGAGCCGAGGAGGCCCAGGGCGGAGGCCATCGAACTGAGCGTCGACATGGGGACCCGGCGGGGCTCCGATGGGGTCGGGCGATCACGGCTCGGGCGTACGACCCTTATCGTATCCGCCCGATCGGGAAGTTCCACCCGCCCGGGCCCTCAGCCGACCACCGAGACGGTGATCCGCCGCCGGTGCGGGTCGGTTCGGTGCTCCCAGAGGAAGACGCCCTGCCAGGTCCCCAGGTCGAGCCGGCCGCCGTCGATCGGTATCGATAGCGAGGTCGCCGTCAGGACCGACCGGACGTGGGCGGGCATGTCGTCGGGCCCCTCGGCGGTGTGGCGGAAGACGGGGTCGCCGTCGGGGACCAGGCGGGCGAAGTAGCGTTCCAGGTCGGACCGGACGCCCGGGTCGGCGTTCTCGGAAACGATCACGGAGGCGCTGGTGTGGTGGACGAAAACCGTGCAGAGGCCCCGATCCACGCCCGACTCGCGGGCGATCCGCGCGACCTCGTCGGTGACCTCGTACGTGCCCCGGCCCTTGGTGCCGATGGCGAAGCTCGCCGCGTGGAACACCCTGGCCTCCTTGGTATGGATCGATTCCGGGTCAGGCTTCGTCCGCATCCGCGATCCCGAAGCAGCGGTCGATCTCGCGGAGCAGCCGGCGGGCCTTCCTCGCCCCCTCGGGCGAAGCGGCGCCCTCCGAGAGCAGGCGGGCGATGACCCTCCGGGATTGCCCCAGGAGCATCTCGAACTCGATGCTGTTGCGGCGCTCCAGGAACCAGGCATCCAGGAGCTGGTCGAATTCGGCCTCGGTCCGAGAGGTCGTCGCCCCGAACGGGGTGGACGCCCCGTCGTCGGCGGATTTCCAGAGCTCTTCGAATCGGTTCATCATCGGCGGGGCTCCTGCGCCCTGGCCGTCCCTGGCCGGCTCATGTCTCGGAAGAAGTGGACGTCGCCAGTGATCGCCCGGACGAGGATCGTCCCTGATTCGCGAGGACGGGCTCGCTCCGAGCGGCCAGGAGTGTCGGGCGATCCGGGGAAACCTGACCCGGAGTTCGAGCCCGCCCAGACCCTACGATCGCGGATCGCCGATGGGACAGTCGGGGTCGCGGCCGTCCCGAAATCGCCCTCCACGCATCGCGGGTGCCTCTGGACCGCCCCGGTGGATCCGACATGCCTCGGCACGTCCCTGGCCGACCCGGCTCCCTCCAGATCCCCGACCTCTCCGAGCCGGAATCGGAGCCATCGGACAGTATGTCCGGAGCGGTCCCCGGCGGAAAGCCAATTTCGTGAAAAAACCGCCGTGATCCCGCCGGCGGTTGCCGCTCTTGATTCGGGAGATTGTGATGAAGACTCCTCGGTGGCAGGGGTCGGTCCTCCGCCCCCGGTCCCGACGGT